>Ga0315294_10000503_pt1 | contig 42171 bp, 39 predicted proteins | sample YL17G13_40_MG_FD_203626 | JGI IMG/M metagenome (GOLD analysis project Ga0315294, IMG submission 203626) | Sediment microbial communities from Yellowstone Lake, YNP, Wyoming, USA - YL17G13_40 | ecosystem: Environmental > Aquatic > Freshwater > Lake > Sediment | place: USA: Wyoming | collected... | reverse complement strand
TCCGATTCTTGACTTTGTAGTGTGCGATGTGATATTTTTGAACGCTGGGGCCGCTAGCTCAACGGTAGAGCAACTGACTCTTAATCAGTAGGTTCAGGGTTCGAAACCCTGGCGGCTCACCAAGTTTCATCCAGCTTCAGTTTAGCTTCAGATTTCTTTGACCCTTTTGTCATATTATTTGCCCTCCTTTTTTCATCAATTTTGCAATTTTGCTTAACATCTTTGAACGTGGTCACTCGTAAATCTTGCTTAACAATGTACTTAATAGCCTCTCTTTTTCAGGCTTCATTTCAAGCTGTTGCACTCGTGACCTACCTTTCTAATGCACATTGGCATTAATTAACCAATATCAAGCTTAATCTAACCCGTTTATCGACTTTGATTCTCATTCCTTGGACTAGTCCAATGTTCGGGCTAACGCCCTCACCGAGAATAATGCGAGACTACGGGCTACCTAGCCAACGAAAAAACGGGCTCAGGCTGGGAGGGTTTGCTTTGGTTTAATCATTTGCTCACTAAAAGTTAAAAGTTCAATCTGGGATTATATCTGGTGGGCCATAATGATATATAACCTGCGTACTCATATATACTTCCCATGGAGTAACTGCCCCCCACAACCCAAAACCGTTGGGTGTGTATTCGAGGTCTATTCCCTGATGCCTATATACAGCCCAGACAAGTTCGCTACAGTACCACGTTTCCGAGTCCATGCTATCGCTCTTATCGAATTCATATAGATAATAATCCTTCCCTAACTGTGTTAAAGCTAGAGAAGCAGCTGCAGCGGCAACCTCGTCGCTGCAGTCTACACGTAGAACGTAAATTCCTGGTGTATCGTCCCATTCCTTAATAGGAGTCTTACTTACCCCAGGTTCAGAACTTAATAACCCGCCAAGTGCTTCTATGACATAATACTTTCCATCAGATTCATTATAATAGCAGATTCCTTCATGCCCCCATCCCGAAGCACGTAGCGGAGCTAATACTATATCACCGCTACGGATGTTCTCTCTCCACGTTGACGTAGACCCAGGTACATTTAATGTATAAGATGCTGGCCCGCTTCCCGTCACTACATTCCATACCTTAATTTGCACTGTATCCCCTGGGGTTAAGAACCAGTTTTGAGTTCCGTAGCTTCCCGTAAAGCCAGAAATAACGATTTTGCTATCTGTCCACTGGATGATATTAAGCGTTACTCCGTTACCCGTCATACCAGCGTTCCATCCGCGAGTGGTATCTGAAATATTGATGTAGGCAGAGTCTCCGTTGTACGGTGATTTGCTTCCGAAACCATAACCTTGGATGGTGATGGTCTGGGTTTGATAGGCCGACATTAGACTGACGCTGGTGATGGTGGGTGCGGATGTTTGTGTAGCGGTAGGTGTAGGTGTCGGAGTAGGAGTAGGTGTCGGAGTAGGACAGTCACCGCCATCATAATTACAAGCATAGTTATTACAGGCACTATCGCATTCACCATCGTTAAGCCAATTAATTGGACAACCAGTCCAACAGGTGGCGCCAGACGAAGACTTAGGCGTAGGTGTAAGCGTTTTGGCAGGAGTATGCGTAGGCGTAGATGTAGATGTTTGAATGGATGTCGGGGTTGGCGTACTGCCAGAGCAATCTCCATTATCATAATAACAAGCTGCATTATTACAGGAATTATGGCACGTTCCGTCACCAAGCCAAGAGGTCTGACACCCTGCTGAACAATATTTAATTAATACCTGTGAGGAAGAGCTGGAAGTACAGGCAACAGTAAATATTAAGAAAACTGATAACAGTGCGGTAGATATTACCTTCAACTTCATATAAGCTTCCCAATAATCAACCTATCTGGGTCAAATGGATGTTGATAAGGTAGCAATACTTTAATGCTGAAATAAGTTGAAGTCAAGCATAAATATAGGAGCCCCTTAATTAAGGGGCTCCTATCAAACGAGAATTAACTAAACCGACTAATAATTTATCATTTGAATTGTAACAGATGCCTGGCAACCATCATTTAGATTGTCATCGTCCGAACCATCGCCTGTCACTGTAGATGATGAGCTTAGGCGGTCGAATGTGACGTCAATGTTCTGAACACCTGCTTGACTGGATATATCGTATGGGTCATCACTACCGATTGGGTCGCTGTCCTTAGCCCATACAGTAATCGTAACATATCGTATATTGTCAGGGACGTTAGTCTCAGTAGAACCTGTATTCCAGATTCTCGTTGTAATATAACCTACAATACTAACATCGCTGTATGGCTCTCCCCAGTCGCTGAATGGGTCGCAGTATGATAATTGGTTAAATTCATTTATACCGACCCATACTTTCATGTCTTTAGTAGGCCATAAATCGACACCATCCAGATATCCATCGCTGTCAGTGTCCTGAGCGTATGGATTAGAACCCTGGGCATCTTCATCTATATCTGAGACTCCGTCATTATCGCTATCTTTTTCTGTGAAGTAGGCAGTTATGTGTGTGCTCTTAGTGATTGTTACACTTTTTGGATTTACACTTCCACTAGCATCTCCGCTCCAATAGTCAAATTCATAACCGCTATACGGGCTAGCAGTGATTTGAACTACATCACCATAGTAATATGGGCCATTGTCGTTGCATGTAACTGTACCTGCATTGCTGGGGCTTCTGCTAAGGGTTAGAGAATATTGCGTCTGGACTGTCGCCTGGGGCGTGGATGTGTGAGTTGGTGATGATGTATGGGTTGGCGTAGGTGTACTGCCAGAGCAATCTCCATTATCATAATAACAAGCTGCATTATTGCAGGCACTCTGGCAAACACCATCCCCGAGCTGTGATGTCTGGCATCCTGAGGCACAATAGATGATTGTTTCTTTTGAGGAACTACAGGCAACTACGGATACGAGTATTAGAATAGATAGCAGAACTATAGGAAGTGCCATCAACTTTTTCATACGAGCCTCCTTTTGTCGATAATGGGTCAAATGGAAGATGTATAAGGTTATAACACTCTAATGCACGAGGTAGAGTATGTCAAGCAGAATATCTGAGGATGCATAAGCCTCCAACTTCCAGTTTGAGCCTTTGCTAGCGGGCTCAGGCTGGAGGTACCGCATTATTTCTATGGACATCTAAATTTATACTCGCACTGGGTTTTATCCCATAGGGAACTGTTGCTGTAGCCGAATGCTTAATGTTAAACTTCACGTAGCCATTAAATACATGCTTTTCTGGCATCCTAATATCAACTTCGAAAACTTTACCCTCTGATTGCACTCGTCGGGGATAATGACCCGCATACCCTCCTGTTCCCTGTTCGAAACTCTTCTCTAGAGTGCTCGATATTCCCTGAATATCCACCTTTAACTTATTAGCTTTTTCATCCCATCTTAACAAAAACGAAGGTGGAGTACCTTCCTTAGGCCGTAGTTCAGCAATAACCAGACGCCCGTTTGGTGCCGTTTTCGGCTCCTCATACCGCTCTAGTATATAGCTTGCATCTAAATAACATACTTCAATTGATACGTTAAATGCCCCATCAGCTCCTTGCTCGAAGTTATCACCTTTAAATTTTGCACTCTTCCAATGAGACATGTTAATTCCTCTTTGTGCGTGGTTGTGACCTGTCAAATGCCCTATCCTGCTTCATATCTCACCTACTGCCTCCTCTACCATGGGACTTGGACTGATTTATTTGTCGCTGTACTTCCGCGATTCTCCGACACCAAGGGTCAGCATCTCGCCGTAAACCTAAATTGTCCATTACTTCGATAGCACCTTCGAGTAAAATCTCTGCCAGTTTAAAATCACCATAATCCACATTAGCCTGTGCAAAAGTTATCCAAGCATCTATATTTTGGGGATACATCCCAATTGCCTTTATGCAAGTTGAGGCAGCCTGTCGAAGTTCACCCTCTTCTATCCTTTTTTGGGCAAGTTTCACTAATTCATCCGAGGCAAGCGTATTTTCAAGAAGCTCTCGTGCATCTTCTGGCATGGCCTAGGCGCTCTTGGACTATCTTTGGATGTACACCTTGTTTTAAGCAATAAAGAGGCATGCCTCTTTTTGTGAGGGTCAACTCCTATACTCAGGTATCCCTCGGGGACTTGCTTAAGTTTCCTTGCTAAGGTATTCTCCATTTGTGATGGTTCCTCCTACTCTAGATTTAGTGCTTGCGAATTGCACTACTCTATTGTAGCCGGAGCCATCTCTTTTGGTTATTCCATATACTAAAACAAGCTATTGTGCACTTTGGTGCCCCCAAGTGACGCGAGTTCGAACTAAGATATCGACATCACTGATATAAATCGCTACAGCCGTGATCGGATTTCACCCATCCTTGACATGGGCCAGACCCTAATCTATGATTCGTAATGTTGTTATTTTAAGGTTATATCAAGTGAAAAACATGAAGGAAGGCTATCTTCTTCACCTCTCAATCAATATCATTCTCCTATAGTCTTCGTTTTCTCTTTATTTTCCGATGGTTTAATCGGAAAATATACGTATCCTGATAACTGAGGATGTTATAAATGGCAAGAATCACACACTCGGAACAAGTGAAAAAATAAGGAAGGAATCGAAGCAATGAAACAGAGGATGAAAATTGTCTCCGTACTCATAATTATTTTAAGCATTGCAATCCCATTGGGCGTATGTTCTTGCAGTAGTTCCTCAGGTACTGAGAATTCCCAGACAGTAGAGGTAACTCGAGGAAACCTGCAAACAACCGTTAGTGCCTTCGGAAGTATCTCCATGCCGCATCAGGCGCGGCTGACATTCGCTATCGGCAGCGGCGCGAGCAACATCAGTTGGATAAATGTCAAATTCGGTGATTGGGTGCCAAAGGGATTTATGCTGGCGAAGCTTGATACCACTTCCTTTGACAGAGCCATCGAGTTGGCGGAGGATGATTTACAATTGGCTCAATTGGCACTTGATGCGGCCATTAGCTTTGAGGAGAAAGAGGGAAGACAGATTCTGCTAGATTGGGCTCAAATTGCCCTCGAAGAGGCTGAGGCGCAGCGCAACGGTGCAACCATGAGAGCGCCCTTTGACGGTGTAATCACGGAGGTCGGAGCGTTGGTCGGCGATTACGTGACGGCTGGTACAACGATCTTCTGTCTTGTGGATACAAGCCAGACGGAAGCTATAGCGATGATAGACGAAGTCGATGTCAACAAGGTTGCGGCGGGACAGATGGCGTCGGTCACCCTCGATGCCATATCTGGAGTAGTGATCAACGGCTATGTGGAAGCCATCTCTCCCCAAGCGACGATCGAGGCTGGTGTAGTTACTTACAAGGCCTCTATCGAGATCGAACCTGATTCTAGTATCGTGCTCAGGGATGGGATGACCGCTGTAATCGATATCGTAGTTCAGAACAAGGAAAATGTGCTTATAGTGCCCAGTTCAGCGATTAAGGGACAGGGTTCGAATCATGTTGTCGAAGTGGTAACCGGCGAAGGTACGACGGAAGATCGTGTGGTCGGGATCGGTGTAAGTGATGCAATAAATACCGAGATATTAACGGGGTTGCAGGAAGGCGAGCATGTCGTGGTACGAGGTAGATAGCTGCTACCTTACATCAGCTATATTGGGCAAGTGATCAAGATTTGGAGTCGTGTATCATTATTAGAACTAGGGAATATTCAAGACCCGCTTCTATGCAGAAGATTATAACAAGAGATGTCCTTCCATGGAATTTTCTCTTGGAAAGACCGGGGTTTTTAGGGGTGTCCCCTATTTTAAAATCCCCCCTGTAGGGGCGAACCCCTGTGTTCGCCCTATCTCGAAGTTCGAGGGGGATTACAGGGGGTTGGATGATGAATTGATACACTACTAGATTTGGGGACCAACATGATAAAGATGAAAGATATAACGAAAACATACAGAATCGGCCATATTGAGGTGAATGCTCTTCAAGGAGTCGATCTTGAGGTGAAGCGCGGCGAGTTTGTGGCTATCATGGGGCCCTCCGGCTCGGGTAAATCAACACTTATGAACATCATCGGCTGTCTTGACCAACAAGGCTCCGGGACCTACGAACTCGACGGCGTGAAGATCGATGGACTAAGCGACAACCAGCTTGCTGAGATCAGGAACAAAAAGATCGGATTCGTTTTCCAATCCTACAATCTGCTACCTTTGATGTCGGCCCTGGGCAATGTAGAATTGCCGTTGATCTATAGCGGAGTGGCCAATCGCAGCAAGTACGCTTTGGAAGTGCTTGATCGTGTGGGCCTTAGTGATAGGATCAATCATAAACCGAACGAGCTTTCCGGCGGAGAGCAGCAGCGGGTATCCATCGCCCGGGCTTTGATCAACAAGCCGTCGATAATCCTGGCTGACGAGCCGACTGGGAATCTGGATAGCCGCATGGGCCAAGAGATCATGGCTATCTTCGCCGATCTCAATCGTCATGAGGGGATCACCATCGTAATGGTAACCCACGAACACGATATCGGGAAATACGCTCAGCGTATCATCTATCTTCGCGATGGCATAGTAGAGCAGGAGATATCGTAATGATGACGAGTGCTATAGTCAGTTTGTCATTGGCGATTCGCAGTATCCTGTCAAACAAGGTGCGTGCGTCTCTGACCATGTTAGGTATCATCATTGGCGTTGCAGCGGTGATCTGTCTGGTATCCCTTGGCAAAGGAGTCACCGCAATGATTACCAATGAGATTGAGGATTTGGGATCCAACCTGATCTTCATAGAGCCAGGAGTCTCTACTGAGCAAGGTGCTTTAGTGAGCGCGGGAGAGCTTACCTATGAGGATGCTGAAGCGATAGCCGCGGCTAATTTACCCTCGGTGGAACAGGTGGCACCTGTAACTTCATCTAGAGCTCAGGTAATTGCTGGCGATAAGAATGTAAACGTCACAATTATAGGAACAATTCCGGAATCTATACAGGTTAGCAGTGACAAAATAGATGAAGGGAGATACATCACTGATCGAGACGTTGAAACCCGCGCAATGATCTGTGTTTTGGGTAGTAAAGTAGCTAACGACCTGTTCAAGGATATCGACCCCGTTGGCCAGACGATGAGGGTAAACAGCCGCACATTCACGGTAATTGGGGTCATGCAGAGCAATGGCGGACTGATGAGTTCGGATAATTCGGTGTTTATCCCTATTACTACAGCCATATATCGGTTTGGTATGGAGAGCACCAGTACCGGAGATCATAAAGTTTCCTACATCGTTGTAAAGGCAACCAATGAAGATGATGTTGACGCTGCGTCAGAACAGATCACTACACTTCTTCGAGAGCGTCATCACATTCCGACAGGAGAGGAAGATGACTTCACTGTCACCAGTCAAAAGAAGATATTGACTTCATTGACGATGATAACTGGTGCGCTCACACTGTTCCTAGGTGCCATAGCCGGGATTGCACTTCTAGTTGGCGGCATCGGAATAATGAATATCATGCTGGTATCGGTGACCGAACGTACCCGTGAGATCGGCATCCGCAAGGCTGTGGGGGCGAAGCGTCGTGATATCCTGATGCAGTTCCTGATCGAGGCGATCACGCTTAGTCTAATCGGTGCAATGATCGGTGTACTATGCGGATGGGGGCTGGCGAAATTGGTTTCCAGCATTGGTATATCTCTACAGGGACTAACTCTGACTACCGTGATCACCCCAGATGTCGTTCTACTTGCAGTAGGGGTTGCAGCAGCAATAGGGATATTTTTCGGGTCCTGGCCAGCGATGCGTGCTGCACGTTTAAACCCCATTGAGGCGTTACGGCATATATAGAGGCGGACTCTTACATTGCTTTAGCAAAAGGGTGATTTTAGGAGCTGACTAGGCAATGAAATGGCTATAGAAAGTAATGCCCCCAAGTGACAAGCAAAATAGCTCTAAAAATAGGGCTGATAAGATTACATAATTAAATCACGAATTTGAAGCTGACTCACTCGTATGGACACTTTGGTGCCCCCAAGTGATACGAGTTCGAAAATATAACTCAAAGTAAAAGCCGAGGCGGCTATTAACAAACGCCTCGGCCTTAAATGAATCATTATCTATTGACTACTTTTTCTATTTCTTCTTACTATTGCTCCAATCAACGCCGCAAAAAGTGCACCACCTGCTACATCTAAGACTATCAAAACCCAGTTGTCTGGTTCATTATTTCCACCATTTGATCTAGCTATAGAAGTAGGTGTAGCTGTAGGAGTAGGAGTAGGTGTTGGCGTAGGAGTAATTGTAGGTGTAGGTGTTACACTAGGTACAGATGTAGGTGTGGCTGTGGGTGTTGGAGTTGGCGTAACGGTCGACGTTGCGCTAGAGCCGGATGAACTCATTATGCCGAAGACAGTGAAGTGATTTATCAAAAAGGTTATGGTATTTGCAGCCGGGTTTACTGTGCCACTCACGTACTGCCATTGACCGGTAGCCGCATTATAGAAGGCAATTACCAGCTGCGATTCATCTGTGCCGCTAGGCAGTGTAGCGGGATCATACGTTATGGTTATCTGTATGGCAGGATTAAAGGTAGCTCCGTTGGGCTGGAAATCAAAGGCTGCAATAACTGTTCGACCATCCGGAGGCGCCGGATATGTACTAACAGTAATAATATTCAAAAGACTGAGAGGATTGCCATCTTGACCAAGCGCCGTTGTGCCACCGGCAATATGGATAGATATTTTACCATCCGGTGACGCAGCATCGACATCGTTTTGTAATACGCCATTACTGTCTATTGTATGTGTGCTGGAGCCGCCAAGAATGTTTATATTAATGCTCAGGAAGGTCCCTCCTCCACCTCCACCGCCACATCTATAGGAAAAACTAGCTGTCACCGTGAGATTATTGGTCACATTGGTATCGGTGCGGGATGCAGTCGTCACGTCGTCGCTCCACTTAACGAAGTGGTAGCAGGTATTTGGAACCGCCGTCACCGCCGAGCCGTTTGAGCCGCAGTTGACGGTTTGAGGCGTTGTGCCGTTGATCGAGCCGCCAGCCCCAGCGTTGTATGTCAGGGTGTAAGTGTTGATAGCGAAGTTGGCCTGGATAGTATAGCTGCCGTTCATCGTTATCGTGGTACTGGAAGCATTCACGTCGGCTATCGTGCTTGTATTGCCAGTCCAGTTGACGAAGTGATAGCATGGGTCGGCAACAGCGGATATGTTGTTGACTGAGTGAGCAACGTAGTTAAATGTACCTTCGCCTGGAACCGATACGTTCCCTCCGGAGGTTGAGCTGATATTAAGGTGGTAGATTATTAACGGTGAACCTATAACTGTAACATTTTGGGAGTTTGCAGCACAAACAGGGAGCGATAATCCCAATATTAGAATCAATCCACATATTATGGTTATTAAATACCTTCTCATTCCATTGTTATTAGCCATCTAACGCATTGCTCTGTCCTGATAGACCCTCCCTGAGAATCGTCTATTACACTGATCCAGAACTCCCACTTCTTCCCTGGCGCTGTTGCATCTTCTGGCATAGTTATTGATACGAGAATATCCTTAGTCTCATAAGCATTGAAATTTACATCGTTTCCACTTATCGTTATCCAGTTTGATACATCATCTGAAGGGAAACTGTATCCTTCCCCTACATGGTCTGGGATTCTGTACTTGATTATAAACTTGGCAGAATAATCATTACCATTATGAACAGTGATAGTATACTCGGCTGTTGCCCCTGCATAGAAATTCTCAACCTGAACCTTGCCGGGGTTAATCCAGGTCACATCCTGTGGTGGCTCCTGTATATATTCCACAGTGGCCGTAGGTGTTGGGGTAGGATTAGAAGTGTTAGTGCCACCACACCCAGTAATGAGAATACCTACTACCAACATTACTATTGCCAATACTTTAACTTTCATATTATCACCTCTTGAGTCTAGGGCTCTAGAAACCTCTTAGCCTCAATGTCGGCTTTCCGCCAATCCTATGTACGTACATTTAATGTGCTGTTGCCGTAAGGGTTACAGTGGCTGTTTGAGCATCACCAGTTGTCCACGCATCAGTCCGAGTCTCAATTATAAGACCCCACTTCAAACTAGCAGTTGTCCAATTAGTTTTCATTGCATCGCTTCCTGTAACCTTCGCTGTCTTAATTCCAGTAGGGTATGCCATATCTGTGCAATAAGAGGATGCACCGAATTCAGTAGCAGTAGCAGAACCAGAATCGCTATTATTCATAGCATCTGCACTCCCTGAGAAGTTACCGAAGTTTACTGTTAAGTCAAGTGGTACGGAACTGGATGCGTTAGTTACTGTAAAGTTGCATTCCCCAGCTAATACAGTCGTACTTGGAGATGTAGTGTCTCCCAACGGATTTGAGTAGTAAGTAGTGTTTACAAGCATATATCCATATGATGGGCTAGATGCGTTTAGCCCGTTAATTGTCCATGTCGAAGGAGTATTGGTGATAGCAACATAGGATGGTGTACCCGTAACCGTCACATTCTGTGATGTGAGAGCAGAGGCTATTCCTACTGGCCCCAATATCCCTGCTATTAAAGACAAACTCACTACCATGCTCGTAATTAATTTTTTCATTTCTATCACCTCCTCTCTTCTCAGTCTAGGGTTGCTACTAATGTTATAACGCTTGTCTTTTCAATACCGTCTGTAAATGTTCCTGTCTCAAGTTTAATCTCCCACTTCTTAGTGGCACTTGCTGCCAATCCGCTTATAAATGCTTGAGGGCTAGAATTTAAAACCACCATAGCTGCCTCATTAGCATCACCAGACTTTCCAGCCTTCATTACTACTTTATTTACATCTACTGAGGCATTTAAAGCCCATCCAACCCCACCTGTAAAGTCTGTGGCATTTATTGTGATACTTGCAATATCCCCATTATTAGTAACTGCGAAGAAACACTGAGAATCGTTGAGTGCGAAGGTCGGAGCAGAGCCATTTGACCAATAGCTTGTGCTCTCCTGCATCAAGCCAAAATCCTTGCTTGCTGGAGTGTTTGATATATTTGCAGGCAATGTATAGACTACTCTAAGATATGGTCTATAACTTGCACCAAACTCATAAGACATGAATATTACATACTCGTTTCCAGTAGGAGTAGTTCCAGAAATATCCCTGTTACTTCTCAGACATAGCTTAGTCCAGTCAGAGGTATTGATCCACGATATTCCTGTGGAGTTCATAGGGATATTCATGTAGTTAGTTGAGTAACCTGAAGTATTATAACTACCGCCATCTGTTGTTCCGTAAAATGATTTATCGTAATCAGCTTTTACCATCGGATCATGCGGATATGTAGGTTGCCCATTTTGTATAGTGATATCGAAGTCAGTAGTGGAATAATCTGTTGACCCACGCAAACTAACATTAGCTGAGGAGATACTTGCATCGTCTGGTATAGCAGAGGTATTGAAATAGAGAAAAGCCCTCCATACATTATAGGTCGTTATAAATTTATATTGCCCTGTATAAGAAATGGTGCTGGTATTATCAACAGTATTTGCTGAAGTGTTAGTCCAAGCTGTATTATAATTTGAATTAGTGCCCAATAAAAATCCATCGCCAGCACTTGTAGTTATATCCTGTGTTGTCGGATCTATAGTAACAGGATATTTAGCAGACTTTAAATCTTCTGCTTTTACAATTTTGTCAGCAGATATTGGGATATCATTCCCTTCTGCATCATAGGCAAATGGAGGTTTTGCCCAGATAAAACCCTTTGACTCGACTGCATTTTCCTTAATCCAGATTGTTCCTTCGGGGTCTTTGCCAAATATCCAAGTCTCGCTAATCATTCCCTCTATAACTCTGATTCTACGGATACATATACCATAGTCCCATTCAAGAGTATTATTATGATAGTTCTCATTGATAGGGTCAGTATCTAGTAATTTAGGATTGGGGCCACTTACTGGATATTCTTTATCATCAATCAGTAAAATAGGATTCCATGATAATGTCTCCCCATTCTTAGCGACTGTTATAGAAGTCCCATTGACTGTTGTGGAAAGCAGGTTGTTGCCTGTGACATAACTACCATTACCTTTATCAATCCAATAACAACCGATTGGAAGACCATTAGCAAATGACGGAGCAGAATCTATAATAGAATCATACTCGTAATAAATCTTACCAGATTTGACTATATAATTACCTGTCGCTCTAGTCTTTGTATTATCAGATGTCTGGACATAGTCCGTAGCAAGCTTAGGGTTGCTGTACTTGCCGTCAGCAGCAGTACTTATGTTGCTGCTGCTGCCACCCGTGACAGCAAGCGTTCCTCCCCCGTGAACGGTCATGGCAGTGTCCCAGGGCCATAGGCTGAGAGCTGTGCTTACGGCTACGATAACCGACATCAGGATTAGAACAAATCTACGCCTCATCTAGCAGTCTCCAACTATCCTGCTTTTATATCCCTCTACCGCAACAAGTGCTATGGCACATACAATGGGTGGCAGGATGGCCCATGATTTACATAGAACTTATTCATAGATTCACAGTAGGGGCATTGTGATTGTTTGTCCTTTAAGCTATTCGAAATATGATACGATTCTTTCCCACAATCTTTGCAATAGACAATTGTCTTTCCCAACAAATACCTCCGCTTTGGATGATATCCCACTGAGTTAAAAGATATGTATAAATTGGAATACTTTAATGCTGGGGAGTAACATTTGTCAAGCATAACCTTTATATAAGAGACAAGGAAAACTTTGAGGAATAGTTATAGCTGGTTCGTTGCTTACTGCACAATGCATAACACAGGTTGCAATTACATTGGAATGCAGTAGAAATGCATTTTCAGTGTGAGCTAAGCAAAATAAACATTGCTGCGAACCTGACCAACTACATCAAGGGTTTCTCCCCCCGTGCCCGCGACATCATCGAGCACTTCGGCTTTGAAGAGCGCATCGCTAAGCTCGACAAAGCCGACCGGCTATATCTCGTCGTGTCCAAGTTCTGCGAAATCGATTTACATCCCAACAAAGTGCCCAACATTGAGATGGGTTATATCTTTGAGGAGCTAATCCGGCGTTTCAATGAGGCCAGCAATGAGGAAGCTGGAGATCACTTCACCCCGCGTGAGGTCATTCGCCTCATGGTTGACCTACTCTTCGCGCCTGACAGCGATGTACTTACTACTAAAGGCATAGTCAAGACACTCTGTGACCCGGCATGCGGCACCGGCGGTATGCTCTCCGTATCTGAGGAATACCTGCGCGAATTAAATCCCGATGCACGGCTGGAGGTCTTCGGTCAGGACTACAATGAGCAGGCGTACGCTATCTGCGGGTCCGATATGATGATTAAAGGCCAAAGCCTGGACACCATCCGGTTTGGTAATAGCTTTACCGAAGATCACATGGCTGGTAAGACATTCGATTATTTACTAGCCAATCCACCTTTTGGCGTCGAATGGAAGCTAAGCTCTCATTAGTATCCAATCGTCTCTGAGGTCTGAGGGTGAGATTGATAATCGGAATCGCTTTTTCAGAATTCTGAATAACCGATTTATGCCTGATTTTGTGAATTCACAAAATCAGGCAGCCGGCGCAGGCGCTTGGAAGCTAAGCTCCCGGGCACCAGTTACAGTTAAGTCAGCAAAAGTTTTGAAACTAGACCTTCAGCAACTTATACATACGGAATCACTCCGGTAATATTAGGTTTTGGAACTACAACTGTATATCCCGAAGACCGGATATCCGTATCAACGGCTGCGTTAACTATCACTAACACAGGAAATCAAGGCGTAGACATTGTCACTGTCAAAAATGTGCAACCGGCAGCAAATACTGCACCACCAATAACCAGCACTGCTAATATCACTGAGACTGGCACAAACCGCTTTGCATGATGAATTTTAGTCCATTTCATTTTTCTTTCCTCTTATCTCCTTTATTATTTTCTTTCTTCCTGCCCTGCTCTATGTTCACTTACGTAAAAGTCTGCTTCACCTCCCACTCTTTCTCCAAGCGCCAAGTGAAGAGCTTCCGCCATTGTAACACCTGCACTGATCATATACAACATGGTATGGCGGTATACTGCCCCGATGGATTTAGTTGTTGATCCGATGTGCGGAAGTGGGACAACAATAGATGTATGTAAAGAAGAACGGCGAAGAGCAATTGGCTATGACATACATCCAACAAGACCAGATATTATCAGCCTGTTGGATTGCTATTCTATTGCACTGCCATTGTCCCATTAGGAGACAGGGGTTCACCGCCATCTAGCTATTGTCCTACATATAACTAATACGAATTTACATAATTAAATCACGAATTCAAAGCTGACTTACTCGTAACGGACACTTTGGTTCCCCCAAGTGATACGAGTTCGAAAATATAACTCAAAGTAAAAGCCGAGGCAGTTATTTATTAACTGCTTTCTTTTTCCTTTTCACTATCGCGCCAACTAACGCTGCTAGAAGTGCACCGCCTGCTATGGCTACGACTACCCAAATCCAATTAGCCATATGATCGTTGTCACTACTTGAACTATGTGCGAAAGTAGACGTGTTCGTTGGAGTAGTTGTTGGAGCCGGCGTAAGAGTGCTTGTAGCTGTAGGTGTTGGTGTAGCAGTAGGAACAGATGTAGGTGTGGCTGTGGGTGTTGTAGTTGGCGTAACGGTCGACGTTGCGCTAGAGCCGGATGAACTCATTATGCCGAAGACAGTGAAGTGATTTATCAAAAAGGTTATGGTATTTGCAACCGAGTTTACTGTGCCACTCACATATTGCCATTGCCCAGCCGCTTCATTATAGAAGGCAATTACCAGCTGCGACTCATCCGTGCCCAGAATGCCTTGATTGCTCTCACATAGGTATTGATGCTTGTACCGCTGATCTTATTCTTGACCTGCACTTTCTGAGCGCCCGGCCCAGCGTCTGCGGCCTCTTAGGTCAACAATGAAGCGTTTGAGGTCATCTGCGGTTACCTTTGAGACGTCGTCAATCCCGCCGAGGAACCTGTCGAAATACCTCACCGAGTTGACGGTATGCTTGACGGTTTTTTCGCTGAGGCCTTCGGCTCTTGCTGAAAGATTATACTTGGTGATTATGGAGTTCAGGTCCATCATCTTTCGTCTAGGCATGTTCCCCTGTCTGTATGTATTGGAGCGGGAGACGGGATTCGAACCCGCGACACCCTGCTTGGAAGGCAGGAACTCTACCACTGAGTTACTCCCGCGAAAATCATAGCTATTTTAGCCCCCCGGCTCAGCTTTGTCAAAAGGAGAGTTGCTGCCTAATACCCCCGCTTTCGTAGCTGAATACACCAGTGTTAGCTTTAGTCCCTGGAGTTACTGATGCCTACACAGGTACATGCATTCGTGAAAATACACTTTGGTGCCCCCAAGTGACGCGAGTTCGAACGTTACAATTGCAGATGATTTAAGAATAAAGCATATTGTAAAATCATCTATTGACATATTCGTGCGTACGTGTTAGCCTCATGGCATCTTCAAATAGGAGGTATGAATGCAAGCTTATTGTATGAAGTGCCGAAAAAAGGTGGAGATCAAGAACCCCAGGTCGATTAAGATGAAGAACGGTCGGCCAGCTACACAGGGAGTATGTCCCAGATGTGCGACCAAGGTATTTCGTATCGGTAAATAGAGCAATCAATGTTTAACAAACAAATAGGGCCACTAAGTGTGGCCCTATTTGTTTACACAAATCAATGTCAAGTGTTAGGGAATGCTGGACCTGAGATCGGAGATGATGCCATCATTCCGATCCTTGATGGCCTTCCCGCCGAAGATGTACGGGTAGTACCCGTTCTCGCCCTTCAGGTGGTAGTTGAACCAGGCGGTGAAATACTTGCCGGAGATATAACGCTGCTGCGCGAAGGTTATGGTGCCCGGCGTGTCTATGCCCAGAAATACGGCGATGCAGGCGAAGAATTCATCGATGAAGCCTGAGTGGGTGCCACCGTTGATCTCCACGTACTCCTTGACCGTCGTACTAGGGATGAGATCGTTGTAGTAGTGTAAGACGCGGGAGACCATGCCGTCGATGCTGCCCACCTGCAGCTGTATCGGCACGGCTATATTTTGAGCTGCCGCCATCGAAGCATTGGAGCTCGCTGGAGCCAGGGCGACCGCGGCATCGATCTCTGAGCCGGCAGTGCCCGTGGCCTCGATACAGCCGCCACCGCCCATTGACAGGCCGATTACGCCAAATTTCTCCGTGTCCAGCAGGCCCCGCATGGGTGACAGCCAGCAGGAATTTTGCTCCTTTAGCTTCGCGATCCCGCCGGTGAAGCCTTGGGCCCACTGCGTCGTGTCGATTATGCCCGGATTGGGCGGTGTGAAGCATATCGCTACGTAGCCGTGGGACGTGAGCTGCTGCGGGACCCACTTGATGTTCCACTCGGCTCCATACAGGCCGTTGGCCACGACGATCCCCGGATACGGCCCGCCGGACGGGTCTTTCGGTGCGAGCCACCCGTCACGTGTAGCCGGGTAGTAAATCCGCGCACTGTAGGTACCGTAATCTGTCATCTGGTAAGATACCCAGTAAAAGCCAACATGGTACGGTCCAGGTGCATCCGGAGATGGAGGGTCGGATGCATATGCTATATTGACAGGCAGCAATGCTGCAATTAGCGCGCTGACAAGGGCTAATAAGATGATAACTGAGGCCCATTTACTTCTGACCTTTGTGTAGAACATCATTTCACCCCCTTCGCGATAAGGCTTGTCTTATCGCCGGTGAGAATGTTTATACATCCTTTTGTGGGCCGGTGTCAAGGATATTCTCGCTCCCTGGCCTTTTAAATTATTCAAAAGTGATGTCAGTTCCGCTTTAATCAGCCCGACATTAGCGGCGAACTTTCGATAGATCTCTATTGAGTCAAGTTTCGCTTCTATCTCAAGACCTGTCCCATGAAGGTCAAGCATAAGTGACGTGGGGTCCGCCTTTCCAATGGCATATGAAAGCTGTACGGTACAACAAGATGCAATTTTAGACGCGACGATGTTCTTGGTTGCCGTGCGGGTCGTCGGGCCAGTTCCCTAACCGCCACTCTCGATAGCTATAATGACTATTCAGTTGTTAAACTACCGAGTAGCATATCATTGCCACACGCGCTTTGCCAAATCAAACTTGAATTGCACATTACATCGAACTGTTCAATGCGTTTAAAGATCAAATTTGTTTCAATTTGTCAAAAATAAATATATTAACGCTATCGTATTTGTTCTGTATTAATCTCGCTGTATGTGTGCTCATCCCACCGGCGTCTTCAGATGGCTGAACAATCATATGATAAAATTTGTAGTCAGAATCGCAATCTGGACATCTAGATGGTCTATCTTCATTAATATCGGTTACGTCACATAACTTTTTCCTACATTCTCTACAAAAAACAGCTATCTTTTTGTGCAACAGATTCCTCCGATTTATCTTTTAATGTAAAATCTAGCACACACTTACTTAAGAACATCTAAATATTGAAGGGGGAAACTAAATAATTTCTAAAGAAAAACTGAGGGCTCCCCTCGGCATGGCTACGGAAATGAAACCACCGCTTGCAAATTCCATTTATATGTGTACAATAGCCTTTACCAAATACAACGTTAATGACAAACCCATTGTGAGAAAATAGACGGTTTTCATATGAAGGAGCTTTTAAGATAAAAAAACCTGATAAATAGGTCGCTCGATCGGTCTCCGAATAAACCCCAAAGTAATAGTAGATATTTGTTAAATAGAATTCGGTAACCGAACACTTCGTTCTCAGGAACGTCAGCCGCCCATTAAGGCATCAGTGACTTTTCCATCGTCGACTTATCAGAAATGAGAGCGCCGGGTTTAAGGATGGTCAAATGAAAGACAAACCTAAGTTTTCACTCAGCCTATGATGTTGTCATTAATGGAATCAGCATAAAAATGAATATCGCCGGGCAGCTGTCCCCTCCCTTATTAATGTAGGGCAGATGTCAATCATCGATACCGAACTGCGGACAGTCGTTCTTAGAAACAGGTGGCAATCGTGACAGCGAGAAAAAAGGGCAAAGCGAAGGAAGCGGAAGGGACGCTCGATCCCAAGGCAATAGAGGCGCTGGAAGAAGCAAAGAAGTTCTCAGATAGCCTCATCACCTCTATGAGGGACGGCTTTGCAGTGCTGGATGCCAATGGTGTCCACATCATGGTAAATGACGCTTTTTGTAGGATGACAGGTTTTTCGAGAGAGGAACTCATAGGCAGGGGACTTCCCCATCCCTACTGGCCTCCGGAAGAGCTTGAGAAGATAGAAGAATCATATAGTAAAACTATAGAGAGCAATTTTAATGATTTTGAATTTGCCTTCATGAGAAAGAACGGAGAACGTTTCCCCGTGATTGTCAGCCCTTCTACAACAATGGACAGGGCGGGCAATGTTATTGCATACGCTACAGTAAAGGACATCACCGAGCGCAAGCGGGTGGAGAAGGAACTGCGGGAGAGCGAGGAGAAATTCCGCCTTATCGTTGAGAACATGGTGGATACGCTCTGGATCATGGACCTCGACCTCGTGCCGACCTGGATAAGTCCTTCGGTGACCAATATCCTGGGCTACACTCTCGACGAGCTCATATCTCTGCCGATGGAGACGCAGATGACCTCCGATTCTCTGGCGAAGCACCTGGACTTGATGGCCAAGGATTTCACGGATAAGCGGTTGAAGAACAAGGACGTGGCGATATCCAGGACTGCGGAATTCGAGTTCTACAAGAAGGACAAGACCACCGTATGGATGGAGACCACCTTCACCCTGACCCGGGACAAGGACGGCAGGCCGCATTCGATCGTCGGGGTCGGCAGGGACATCACCGAGCGCAAGCGGGCGGAGGAGGATTTAGTAAAGTACAAAGACCATCTCGAGGAACTTGTTAAAGAACGGACTGTAGAGCTTGATAAGGCTAAGATCATCGCCGAAGAGGCCAACAAGGCCAAATCTGATTTTCTGGCCAATATGAGCCATGAGATCAGAACGCCTCTTAGCACCATCATCGGCTTCTCCGAATTGTTATACGATGAGATGAAAGGCCCGCTTAACGATGACCAGAAGAAATACCTGGGCTACGTTATATCAAGCGGACAGCATTTGCTCTCATTGATCAACGATATCCTTGACCTTTCCAAAGTTGAAGCGGGCAAAATGGAGCTGCAGCCAACCAGCTTCTCAATGAGTGTTTTGCTGAAAAATAGCTTATCGTTTATTGTGGAAAAAGCCATGAAACACAATATCAGACTGCTATCAGAAATTTCCGCCGATGTTGATATGATCGAAGCGGATGAGCGTAAAGTAAAACAGACAGTCTATAACTTGCTTTCGAACGCGGTCAAGTTCACCACCGATGGAGGCTCAATCACTATCGGGGGTGACGTTGTCTCTCAGAATTCCGCAGCTCTTCCAGTTAAAATACGCAAAGGCTTGCCTGGCACAGAATATGTTCTGGTAAGCGTGAAAGATACAGGGATCGGAATAGCCAAGGGAGATCAGTCAAAGATTTTCACCGAGTTTCAGCAAATCGAAGAGCCGTATTCTAAGAGTTACGAAGGCACGGGACTGGGACTGGCTTTATCTAGAAAACTAGTTACATTGCATGGCGGGAAAATCTGGTTTGAATCCAAGGGGAAAGGGAAAGGTTGCACTTTCTATTTTATACTACCATTAAAAATATTGACGAAGGCGTAGAGCGGGTGACCGGGTGGCGAAAAATACGAATGTAGGAGACTGACATGAAAGCGATCAAGACAATCCTGATAATAGAGGATGACCCGTATAATCGTGCACTTGAAAAGGCGCTGTTTGAAAGATCTGGCTACACAGTTCTTGAGGCTGAGGACGCGGAAAACGGCATTGCCATCGCAGAAGATAAAAAGCCTGATTTAATAGTGCTTGATTGTCAGTTACCGCAAATCAGTGGCCTTCAAGCTCTTGAGAATTTGAAACATAATCACAAAACTCGGGAAATACCCTGCGTATTTGTCACTGCCTCGGCAACCGAAGAACAGATAGAGAAATTGAAATCATCCGATGCTTGCGGGTATGTTACCAAACCTATAAACACCAGAACATTTGTAGAACAAGTCATTGAATTTGCCAAGAAACATCACGTTACCAAGATGAACGCTCAGTAACCATTCTAGAAAATGTTTATGTGCAGCGAGTATTCTTTCCCCCAGGTACATATTTTGCTTTAGGCTTATTTACTGCAGTGGACATCACTTTGGTGCCCCCAAGTGACGGAGGTTCGAACGATTGGAGGCAAGGGTAAAAGTAAGTTCGCTAACTTAGTCGAGGCTTGGATAATGTGGAGCAGTACAAGGTCGCGCCCCCTCTTTGCCGATTAAGGTTTATACGACCTGGTGGCCTGAACCAAGGCTTTGATATTATCGAGCGGGGTCTCGAGGGGCAAATCACAGCCGGAGGATAGGATGAAATTAGGGAACGGCTCCATGGCTTTGAGAAGGCTGTTAGCGGCGGTGATTACGGTTTGGTGATCCCCCTGCATGAGAACATCCACTGGGGCAAGGTTGCCGATGAGGACGATCCCGGGAGGCACCTGGGTTGCAATCTCTGGAAAATTCACCTGACTGTCCAGAGACAGGCCCTGGGCACCGCTTTGCGTCATGGCCGACAGCAGATGCGTCGATTTGCCGCAGATATGCAGTACCGGAACGGCTCCCGCAGCGCTGATCTCCTCACATAGGCGGTGCAAGCGCGGCAGCACCAGTTGGGTGAAAGAGCGGGGAGAAAGAATAACGGCGGTGGGTTCCAGTACTGCCACCAAAGCCGCACCGGACTCCACCAAGGCGCGGGCGTAAACGACTCCTACCGCAACAGTATAATCAAGTAAGGATGCTGCAAACTCCTGATCTAGAATGCTCTTTTCCGCCAAGACTTGCACTCCTGCCATTTCCCCCGCCAGAGTGAAGGGACCAATCACGTAAGCCCCCACAGGCATAGGCAGTTGCTGGCTCAAACCGGACACCGCATTCAGAAACACCGGTAGGCGACCATCGTTGTGCGGATCCGGAATCCGGAACTGCTCTAGGGACGAATGGTTATCCACAGGATGAGACGTCACCACGGGCGCCCTCTGGGGTTCAAACCGAATTTTAAGCCCAATGGCTTCCGCTTCCACCGTGAGATCCATAAGGGTGAAGGCCAGGTCGGCATTGATGGCTTCCTGTAGGGCACTGATCGCCTGTACGTGCAGCCTGTGGTCTTGCAGGCAGGCCAAAATGGTTTGACCAATGAGCCGCACACCCGGCAATCCCGCCAATGGGGCAACCAGTCGCCGCTCTTTTTGCTTGAGTAAGTTATGAATATCTTCTGACATTCTGATTATAAGGGTATTCTCGTCGGTTACTTTTTGTCAAACGCGGCGGGTGTACATCGAATCATTTTATACCTATTGCTTAACAGGCAGTAACAGTATTACACTATAGCCACCTATTACGAGATATAAGGTATTTTAATTCAGCCTGATCTTGTGAACGGAGGCCTGTAATGCGCGAAGATTTAAGTGCAGATATTGTGGAGCTTAATAGAGACAAAGCCCTGGCCGCGGTTAAGGTTAGGGCAGAACGTGGTGAAGACCCACTGGCTATATTGGATGAATGCAGGCTTGGAATGTCACTTGTGGGTGAGCGATTTCAAGCTGGTGATTACTTTTTAGCAGAACTCATACTCTCCGCTGAGATCTTTAAAAAAGCGGTTGTCATTCTTGAGCCATATATAGCAAAAGCTCAATCGCCTAAGCCCATTGGGAAAGTTGTACTGGCGACATTAGAAGGCGATATACACGATTTAGGCAAGAACATCTTTGCCATAATACTCAAGTCTAAAGGCTTTGAGGTATTCGACATGGGGGCAGACGTACCTCCTGTTCGGGTATTGGAGAAAGTCAGGGAGACGAATCCGGACTTCGTGGGGTTTTCGGTGCTCATTACTTCCGCCTTCGACAGCATGAGGCAGGTCGCGAACATGTTTGAAGAAGCCGGAATTCGAAGACAGTTCAAACTCATGGTCGGCGGAGGGGTAACCACGCCTGCTGTCAGAGATTATATAGGGGCCGACTTCCAGACCACAGACGCTATTGAGGGTCTGCACTATTGTATCAGCAACATGAAAGGAGTCTGCAATGATTAGTGAAAGCATGACTTCTCAGGAGAGGGTAGCGGCTGCCATCGGACTCGATAAGCCGGACCGTGTTCCTATTGCGATACTGGCGACAGCATGCCCTTTTGCGCGAATAGCCCATATTACTAATGCGCAGTTCTACTCCGATGAAGAAAGGGCAAATGAGATCATATATAAAGTGTTCGATGATTCCGGAGGATGGGATCTGGACTTAGGCAGCCTCGTTGGCAGCAGCATACTCATGAACAAGGCGATAATGTCGTTGGCACTTGGCCTGAGACTTGAGTATCCGGGCCTTGATCTGCCCGATCACTATGCTTATCAAGCGCGCGAAGAAGAAGTTCTTAAGCCTGAGGACTATGAGACTATTGCGGAGGTGGGGTGGACGGAGTTCATGTTGAATGACTTCATATACCGTATCTTGAATATAACACCTGTTGAACTGGACGATATCATGAATGCTATGGTTCCGATATTTTTCAAGGGGAAAGAAGAATGGGCTAAACGGGGTGTGGCCACTATGTATCCGCCATCACCTTTTACCAATCATCCGTTTTTCAGACTCTCGCTGGGCCGTTCCATGGTTAAATTTACCGAAGACCTGTACTATAACCCCGACATGATAGATAAAGCATTGAAAAAGATGACTCACGAGTTCATTGAGACTTTGATAAGCGGCTGTCAGCTCTTCGATAGCAAGGTAACGCTGGTGGTTGAGGAGCGTGCCGGTGGATTCTTCTACCCTCCAAAGATTTTCGAACGATTCTGGTGGCCATATACAATGGAGATAGTAGACGCCCTGTGGTCGGAGGGCATCGTTACTTGGTTTCACCTGGATACCAGCTGGGACAAGAACATTCATTATTTCAAGCAGCTGCCCCGCGGTTCAGCAGTTTTAGCACTCGACGGCACCACTAATATCTTCGCTGCTAAAGAGGTGCTCCGCGGCCATCTCTGTCTTGCCGGTGATGTACAAGCCGCCTTGCTGTCAATTGGTAAGGTTGAAGAAGTAGAGGCTTACTGTAAGAAGCTGATCGACGAGGTTGGCGGGGACGGCGGTTTCATATTGTCCTCCGGCTGCGAGCTTCCGGCAGCCATCAAACCTGATAACTTAAAGGCTATGATAAAGACGGGCAAAACCTACGAGTTATCTAAAAAGTGAACTATCCTCAAATAGAATTGCCCCCAACTGAAGGGATTTCGAACGCTTGAACTGTGTCTAATATATGAGATGTAAATGTTTATTGAGAGTGGAAATCAAAACCGCCAGTCTACTCACGTAGCTTGACTTAACGGGGTGTAAGGTGTTTAATCTTTGTTGCTAATTTAGTTGTATTTTGTTATTCTCTATGCACTCCATATCTGGCTTACAAGAATAATTAAGTCTTAGCAATCTGGAGACTGTTAATGCAGGACATGCCCAAGCATTTTCGCGCGCAGTTCAACGACCGGTTTGCCAATTTCATACGAGGAATCGGGGTAATGATGCTCCAGATGGAACTGGAGTTCAATTCTCATCTGGACATTGACAGGCTTTCAAAGGCTTTGGATCTTACTCTTGATGCCGAACCGGTACTGGGATGCCGTTTTGTGACGCGGTGGTGGCGTCCCTACTGGGAAAGGCTGGATGCGGGTAGCAGGGATGTGCTTGCCATAGCTGAGGATACTCGTGCATACGAAGATTTCAAACGCGCCATTATCAATCCCTATATCGGGCCGCAGATCAAGGCCTGTCTGCTGCGCACACCGGACAGGGATCACCTGCTGATCAAGGTGGCCCACGAGGTTTCTGATGTCAGCGGCGTTAAGCAGATCGTCGGAACAATTTCATCCACCTATTCCATGCTAGCTCATGATCCTGCATACCGCCCTGAGCCGAACATATATGGAGACAGAAGCATCTGGCAGGTATTGCGTCATGTACCCTGGCACGCCTACCCGAATATATTATATGACTATTATGCCGTGTATACGATCCCGGGTCTTTTTCCGGTGGTGTCAATCCACCTGCCTGTGGTAGCAGATGACGACAGGACGCTGGAGTATATAAGCCGCACAATTCACGAGGATTTTTTAAAAAAAATAATCGAATACGGGCGTCAGCGCAATGCAACGCTTAATGATGTCCTTGAAGCAGCATTCTTTCACGCAATAGCCGCAACGTCTGACTGGGACCACAAATCACAGCTGAGAGTACGCATCACGATTGACCTGAGACGGTTCATACCGGGTAATAATGCAGGCGGTATGTGCAATCTAGGAGGAATGGAGATTATCAACCTGGGTACCGATTTGAATGATGACTTTGACTATACATTGAAGCGTATCTCATCGTTTATGAAGCAGAGGAAAGCACGATGGATGGGCATTCACGATTACCTAGGATTTGCGCCATTAACCACCTTCTTCCCGCATAGTGTAATGAAAAACATTTTGGTCCGTATCATCCAGTCTGGAATGAAAATTGGAAATGATGCATTGGTCGTTGCCAATATGGGAGCTATAGAGCAGAAAGCTGTTACCTTTGACATAGCGCCGATAAAGGCCAGATTCCTTGGTACGGTAGATTATCCGCCGCATATTTGTTTCTGGTTTGATAGCTACAATGGAGTGCTCAATATCGCAGCCGGCTCATGGCCGTGCTCTAAAAAACAGATAGAGCGGTGTCTTGATGAGGTGATCATCTTGCTGAACGCATTGTCTTCAGAAAGGGCCAAAGACACACAATCCGTGGCATGAGCCTGGTACGGGCGACAGTTTCCAGCGAAAACGGGACAATCCAGGACTTTGGAACAATGAATCGGTCTTTCCCCTAAAAATAGCAATACCCCGATCATGATACTTTCGACTCGTTCGAACCTCCGTCACTCGGATTTTTATGTATACTCTCCAAAAGCTGCTTTGGTCGCCCCCGATCTCGTAGTTAAGTCCGCAAAATATGCAAATTTCTAGGGTATACCTCAAAACGCTGACTTAGCGGCTGGGTTCTATCAGAGTATATTTATTTAAATTAAATTAAATAAATTTAATAATATCATTGAAAACACTTGACAAGATAATAATAGATGTAATAAGATGACATCCCTTAAAGTTAGGTGCTTTATGACAAAATAGCACTGATAAGTAATAGAATCAAAGATAAATGGGATTAGGAGGCAAGCATGAACAAGAATAAATACCTTTCATTGTTTTTAGTGGCACCCTTTGTCATAGCACAGTTGATACTCGCTCCCGTTGCTGCAGGAGCACTGATGTTAAGAGGGATCTTCTCAGATAATCCCAGAAAAACGGCTGAGTCCAAGTATGCAATAACAACCAAATTAGCGCTGATAAGTAATAAATCCTAAGAGACCTGCAGAAGGAGGAAAGCATGAACAAGAAGAATTTTCTTGCATTATTCTTTATGGCACCCTTTGTTATCACACAGTTAGTGATAGCTCCATTTGCCGCAGGACTTCTAGTGTTAAGAGGGCTCCTGTTAGATAATCCCAAAAACAAGGCTGCGCTCAAGCAGGCAGAGGAGGCGCTGAGGGCTTCGGAGGAGAAACTGCGGCTCATATTCGACTCAATTCCGGATAATGTGAGCGTGATAGATATGAACGGCAAGATCCTAGAAGCGAATGATGCCGCAGTCAGACTGTTTGGAGGGACTTCTATTGATCAATTCATCGGACGCAACGGCTTCGATTTCATAGCGAGCAGCAGCAAAGAGAAGGCTCTTGCAGAGTTTCCGAAGATATTCAATAAGAAGGTCGGGGGCCCTGATGAATACAGGATTCGCAGAATTGATGGCAGTGAATTTGACGGAGAAGTGTTTGCTTCGTTGTTGAAAGACAAAGATGGCAAACCGCAGGGGATTATTACGGTCATCAGGGATATCACCGAACTTAAGCAGGCGGAAGAGTCACTGAGAGCTTCGGAGGAGAAACTGCGGCTCATATTCGCCTCAATTCCGGATAATGTGAGCGTGATAGATATGAACGGCAAGATTCTAGAGGGGAATGCTGCAGGAGTAAGAATGTTTGGAGGGACTTCTTTTGATCAATTTTTTGGACGCGACGGCTTCGATTTTATAGCCAGTGGCAGCAAAGAGAAGGCTCTTGTAGAGTTTCCGAAGGTATTCAGCAAAGAGGTCGGGGGCCCCGATGAATACAGGATTCGCAGAATTGATGGTAGTGAATTTGACGGAGAAGTGATTGCTTCGTTGTTGAAAGACAAAGATGACAAACCGCAGGGGATCATTACGGTCATCAGGGATATCACCGAGCGCAAGCGGGCGGAGCAGGCGCTGAGGGAAAGCGAGGAGATGTCGCGGTCCATGCTGGATAACGCTGCCATGGGTGTCTACCTGCTGCAGGATAAAAAGTTCCTGTACGTGAACCCGACGTTTGAAAAGATAATAGGCTATGCCAGCGAAGAGCTTGTTGGGCGGGATGCAATCAATTATGTACATCCTAATGACAGAAGCACGGTCAGGATAAAAGCAGCAGAGAACCTTAAAGGGATATCCAATTTGCCGTATGAATTCAGGGTTTTAAAGAAGGATGGCCGGCAGATCTGGGTCATGGAGCGGGTCGCGTCCATCCAGTATAAAGGGCGGCGGGCGGTGATAGCCAGCTTCATGGAAACCACCGAGCACAAGAAGGCGCAGGTGGAGCTGGAGAGTGCTTATGAAGAATTGAAGACGGCACATGAGCGCATGGTGCAAACGGAGAAACTCAGGGCTATGGGGGAGATGGCCAGCGGCATAGCGCATGATTTCAACAATATGCTGGCGGTGATACTGGGGCGCACGCAGCTGGTTATGGATGATGTCAAGGATGACAAGGTAAAGAAGGGCATCCAGATTATTGAGCAGGCTGCCCTAGACGCGGCCAAAACGGTGAAGCGCCTGCAGGACTCCACGCGTATACGCGTGGAACACACCTTCGAACCGCTGGATGTGAATCAAGTGGTGAAAGACGTCCTCAAGATGGTGGAGCCGCGCATGACAGAGCTGCAACAGACGAAGGGCATAACGATCAAAGTGGAGCAGAAATTAGGGAAGACAGGTCAGGTATCCGGCGATGCCGCCGAATTGAGGGAAGCCCTGCTGAACATACTCTTCAATGCTATGGATTCCATGACCATGAGTGGGAAGCTGACAGTGAAAAGCGAGCAGGACGAGGACTGGGTGCAGATATCGATAACGGATACAGGGGTGGGGATACCGGATAAGATGAAGAACAGGATATTCGAGCCGTTCTTCACCACAAAGGCTTCCAAGGGATCCGGACTGGGGTTGAGTGTGACCTATGGCATAATCGCCAGACACGGAGGCATGATTAAGTTCGACAGCGTGGTAGGCCAGGGAACTACGTTCTATATCAGGCTGCCGCTGGCCGTTGATGCTGCTAAGAAGGAGACGAAGAAAGGGAAGGCGGCTACAGCTAAAACTGCCAATATACTGGTAGTGGATGATGAACCCGAGGTCTTGAAGGCCCTAGGGTTGAACCTGGAACACTTTGGTCACTGGGTGAAAGGATTCACCAGCGGAGCCGAGGCCATAAAGGCTTTTAAGGATGGCAACTACGATCTTGTTATAACGGACCTCGGAATGCCGGAGGTATCAGGGTGGGACGTGACCCGCGCTATAAAGGAGATACAACCGGATATGCCAGTGCTCTTGATTACGGGGTGGACCATAGATCTCGATGAAGAACAGAAGAAGATTGTCGACGGGATTATAGCTAAACCGTTTAGCCGCGATTCGCTTTCCTCAGCGATAGCCCAGGTGTTCCCCACCAGGAAGGGCGCACCAGTAAAGAGAGGAAATGGTAGAAGAGGTGTAGGATTCACCATCTCATAGCTAGTGAATCCAGCGCAGATTCATTCGTGAAAAAACACTTCGGTGCCCCCAAGTGACACGAGTTCGAACGTTGGAAACGGAAGAACAACTGTAGCAATTCAGCCACGCCCTTTCTCTTGTAAATCCTGATAGAGGTGCATTTGTACATGTATCATCACTCAACTATAATAGAGGTATCTTTCTAATTATTAACTGGAAATTATTGCGAAAAGAGGCAAAAGCAAATGAAGTGGGAAAGTCCCTTACTGTTTCTAGGATTGGTATTGGTATTAGCATTGGCCGCTGTAGTCGGCATTGGCTGCGGGGGGGGGCCAGCTTCTGAACTCACCACTAACCCCACTCCCACCCCCACCCTTGGCGCCCTCGAGTGCGCAACGGGATGCGACTTTACCTGGCTCGGCGACGGCCATTGCCAGGACGTCTGCAACAACGCTGCCTGCAACTACGACAAACGCGACTGCGAAGCTGGACCCAAACCGTTTTTTGATGCGCCGGAGACTTTGGGTACTCCAACCGCGGCAAGGGGCGAGTGCGCTTATGGATGCCCCGTCTCATGGGTCGGTGATGGCGATTGCGACAGCGCCTGCAACAACGCTGCCTGCGACTACGACAAACGCGACTGCGAAGCCAAACCCACCACTGCCTACGGAGAGTGCGCTCCAGGATGCCAGAGATCCGATATCGGGGATGGTCCGTGCCAGGACGCCTGCAACAACGCTGCCTGTAACTGGGACAACAACGATTGCTACGAATGGGGGCAGCCCACCCATACCCATAGCTCCACTCCCACTCCCACCCGCACCCCCACTCCCACTTCCACCCAGAGCGGCTACTGCGCAACGGGATGCCCGAATTACTATATCGGCGACCACTATTGCGACAGCGCTTGCAATAACTATGCCTGTAGCTACGATGGCGGCGACTGCGCAGCCACCACTCCCACCGCGACTGTCAGCTACTGCGCTCCAGGATGCTTCCCCTCCTATATCGGCGACGGCACTTGCCAGAGCGCCTGCATGGTCGCTGCCTGCAACTGGGACGGCGGAGACTGCCCCTTACAATAGGCAACGTTATCGCCATCATGAGCGGCAAGGGCGGTGTGTGTAGTCAAATCACTTGTATCCGGACTCACCGCCATAGCACTGAGACGACGGGGTTACGAAGTGGGTATCCTGGATGCCGACATCACCGGCCTCGGCATTCCCAAGATGTTCGGGGTCACCGACAGACCCGGCGGAAGTGATACGGGAATCCTGCCTTAAATGCGGTTTTGTATACAGGGTAAACTGATATAGAAAATACTGCCCCCAAGTGACGCGAGTTCGAACGATTAGATGAGATTAAACAAAACGCTACATTGTTCACCCCCACATACGTGGGGAACATGTACCTTCAGTGATAAACAAGGATATACTAGTAGAATATACTAGAAGGATAAGCCAACTGTTCATCGTGGCAGGAGGGAAAATGGCAAAAAGGATTAAGAAACCGCCAGTAGAACTGGGAAAAAGGCAAGACTGGCTCAAACGCTACGAGTTGGGTGAGTCACCACCTCATATAGCCCAAACCGATAGCTTCGATGTGAGGACTGTGCGAACACACATCGAGCTAGCCAAACAGGAGAGGGAAGTTAAGGAAAACAGAGGCATGGTGTCGCGTAATGCCATGGAGCGCCATTACAGCGACCTGGGTAATGCCATGGAGCGCCATTACAGCGACCTGTGTGAATATGCGGAAAAACTTAGCGCACTGGCCCATGGGGAAAATGCCGCAGAGTCCTCCCGCGAAGAATATATTCTCTCTGCTTTGCGCCAGCATCTACCGCGGTCACCGATCTGGAATTATCTCAAGCAAAGGGAAGACCTGAATCAACAGATAGACCAGCTTAGACAGCAAGCCGCCAAGAAGCTCGAAGAAGAGGTGAAGTCAGCTTCGCAATTAAGCTCTCGGCCAGACCTCAGCGAAATAGTGGCGCTCGGCATGATCGACTTGCTCAAGTTTCAGCTAGATAAATGGGCGCAAGGACACCAAGGCCTCAACATAAAGGACAGTCTGAGTGAACAAAGTGCGGGAGGACTTGTCGATCTTTACTACGGTGTCTTCCACCTAGGTAACATAAAGGGAAAGGATGTTGCGCTGATAAAAGAGGTATTATACGACTTGGAACCGCGTATCCGGCAATTGGAAGAGTACAAAAAGCTGGAGAAGCTTTACGCCGAACTGAAACACGTTGAGAACGATTTGGAAGAGGAATTGGCCGTGATAACCTTAAGGAGAATAGTGCCGGGACGTTGCCGCTACTGTCCGTTATGACAGACATCGGCCAGGAGGGAAATGTGAAAGTCGCACTGTATGCCAGGGTATCTACAGAGAGGCGAGCCATTGTTATCAATAGATAGAACTCGCTCATTGAACATTACAAGCAATTGTTACTTGGCTGAACGTAACGGAAAGTATGATAAGTACTTAGGGGCAGGTCACGTACACAAGGCATCTCATCTGCGCTATTGCAGATTTCGACTGTTGGTCCCGGACTTCATGCCTGTGTGCGATTCTGGATTCAGCAAACGAGGGCTCGTGAGCTGATCGGCAGCGAAAACGGCCGCGCCGATGGCCCCGATCAACTGGGGATCCGCCGGTAACTCAACGAATTCTATTCCCAGCATCTCTTCAAGCTGCTTGACCACCCCGATGTTCTTAGCGATGCCACCCGTAACAGCGATGTCCTTCTTAACGTTGAATCTGTAAAGCATCCACATCACATGCTGAGCTATGCTCCTCGTTATACCCGCGGCAATGTCCGCGGCATCAACCCCTTCCACCACCAGGCGTTTGATTTCAATTTCGGCCATGACGGAACAGGGCTTTGTTATGGTCGCCGGGCTGGTAGCCCGCAACGAGAGCGGACCAATCTCCGAGATTTCCACACCCAAACTCTCGGCCATGATCTCCAGGGACCTTCCAGTTCCAGCGGCGCACCTGCCGCTCATGCGGAAATCCTTCAGCAGCCCTTTATCATCTACGCTCAGAACCTTGAAGTCTTGCCCACCACCGTCGATGATAGTCCTCACGCTGGGCATGAGCCAGTGGGCGCCCCTCCCATGACATGACACCTCGCTCACATCAGCCTGGGCAAATGGAATCATGCTGCGTCCGTATCCGGTGCTAACACAACGATCGATATCAGTATACGAGAGGCCGAGGTTCCTCAGCAGGCGGTCCATCACCTCGGTGGCCGACAGCACGGCATCAGGGCGAACCGGGATTATCTCGAAGCCCAGAATGCCGCCGTTCTCCATCACCACCGCCTTGGCAGTCAGTGCCCCGACATCGCATCCGGCAACGATCATCTTCTATCCACCCCCGGTTTCGTCCCGGTAAGATCGCTCTCCTCCGCCAGCAGTGCAGCGCCAAATGCAGCAACTATCTGTGAATCGACCCCGCCCAGATCGGCAAACTTGAGCCCCAGATTCCTCTCCACTTCCCTCTTCACAACGACGTTCCTGGCTACCCCTCCGGTCATCGCCACCTCAGGAAAGATGTCGATCCTTCTGGCCACGCTCGATATCTTGGCGGCCACTGCGAGAGCGATCCCGGCAAATATATCGTACCGGCTGTGCCCTTCGTTGATGAACGATATGACCTCGCTCTCGGCGAACACCACACAAGTATTCGTTATTCGTATTGGATTCTCTGAGACAAGCGAATTAGCGGCCAGCTCCTCCATGGGAAATTCCAACACCTTTGCCATCACCTCGATGAACAGCCCGGTTGCGGCGGCACAATCCTCAATGAAGGCAGTATGATGCAGCTCCCCGTTATTTGTGGTATTGGAAGCCCTGAGGGTATGCCCCCCGACATCGATCACCGTCCTCACCCGCGGATTCAGCGCTCTTAAGCCCCGAAGAAGGCAGGTTATATCTGGAGCAGTTCGATCAGCGAAGCGGACGACCTTATCGCCGAAGCCGGTGGCCAGGCACGGGACGACCACGTCCCCCGACAACCCCACCCGGTGCAACGCCCCTTGCATCGCCGCCACCGCAGCCCTATCAGGAAAGCTCTTGTAGGGGACGATCTCGCTGGCGAGGATAGTCCCGTTTTCAGTGATGACTACCTTTGCCGAACATATCCCAAGATCGCATCCAGCATATATAGACCGTTGTTGTTTATTTGTACCGCCGGGCATAGCAAAAAATCCATGTTAGCTTGTATTAGCATAGAGATGGCTTCCTGAAAAGCACATCTCAGCAGAGCTTGATTCAGAATAGCAAGCAGATATGAGAATCGGAGACGGACAGGTAATCACAACTACGATAGAGGGCGTGGTTTTCATTGCTAGAGAAATAATAGTCCTGCCTGTCGGGATTGTCAATTTAGGGCTCTATGTATACGAAACCTGCGACCAGACGGTTGAACAAAACGTCAGATTGTGCAGAGGCACCTTTTACCGAGATGGTCTATAATCAGGAGCGACTTCATTCAGCGCCGGACTTAAGGTCGCCGGATGAATAGGCAGAGGGGAAAACAGGGAAGAGCATCGCCGGGAGTTCCCAACCCATTGTGTCCAGCCTAGGGGTGCAGTTCAGACCACTAAGTTAGTTGTGGCTTGATTCCGGAGGTAACTATATTATGACTATGCGGCAGCAAATTTCAGATCAGCAAAAAGCATGGGCAACTGAATTAAGCGGGAAATTTGATTTTGATAAATATGGCTACGTTTTCAAACTAGAAGATAACCTGTTTCTTCCTCTATCTGGAGAGTCTGAAGCAGAATATCGCCACGCCCAAGGTGATGAACTTGGAAGTGACGGCAAACGAGGCAAGATGAAAGCACTTCACTCTTCTTCAGCCCTGGTTGTTAATTTCTTCTTGTACTGGCGGGAAAATGACAGATTGAATGAAATTGCGAAGGCATGTGGAATCTCGGATGGTATGACTAAAATGCAGTTTGAGCAGATTTTTCCAACAGGGCTTGAAGGGAATTCACCAGAACCTGATATCTTGTTCACAGGAGCAGGTTTGAAGCCAGTTGCAGTGGAATCCAAATTTACGGAACCATACCAGAAACATACTGTGAGAAAAATCAAGGATAAGTATTTTGAGTCCTTGAATTTATGGGCGGGTCTTCCTAAATGTGAGAGCCTTGCGAGGCTTATTAAGCAGGAAGAACAAGGGAAAACAAGTTTTACTTATTTAGATGCCCCTCAGTTGATTAAGCATATTTTAGGGCTAACGAAGACCTTCGGTAAACTACAATTCGAACTTCTTTACCTGTGGTATGAGCTTTCTTCTACTGAAGCTGAGGAGCATAAAAAACAACTTACTGAATTTAAAGAGTACATTAAAGGCGAGGTACACTTTCGAGATATAACATACCACCACGTATTCGAGAATATTCGAAAGTATCCGAACGTAGATAGCTATTATTTATCTTACCTTCATGAACGTTACTTTAATTCAAGTGGCGACTATAAAAAGTCATGATTAGGACTAAACCCATGGAACTGGATGATTGGGATTAGGATTTGACGTTCTCCCCCAAAATAGTAGCTCTCTGAATTCGAGCCCTCCGCTATAATAAAATAATAGGGGAGGACTTTATTGGAAGTAAGACGGTACCGCATTGCACCTTTCAAGCTTCTGTGCACTTTGGTGCCCCCAAGTGACGCGAGTTCGAACGTTCACATAAGATTAGACGGAATTCATTTGCGTTTTAACCATAACGGCCGGTATAAACCGCCGTTGCCAGCATGTGGCCGGATATCGCCTCTTTAAATTCTTTCAAGGTGTCGCTTGACTTGAGCTTCAACGTAGTATCAAGCGCATACACTTTAAACTCATACTCATGTACGCCCGTGCCGGGAGGAGGATTTGGACCAGCCCAGACGTCGCCTTTCTGGCCGAATTCAGCCAAAGTTCCGGTCAAGATTGTCCCGTAATCGGTCTCTTTGTCTAAACGTCTTTCCGTACTGGGAATATTTATTAATATTAAATGAGCATACTCGCCCCCTTTAAGTTTTTCTTTCGGGGGCAGGGTGATGTTACCCCACTCGGGGATGGTTTTATTCCCTGCGTAATTCTTATCAATTACGGTGAGAGCAAAGGTTACCGTGTTTGCCGGAGGAAGTATCCAAACTAGAAGCGGAAATACATTTCCCTTCATTGCACTGCAATATGCAGGCAACTTTCCTCCGTTTTCGAATACTTGCGATTTTATGTCCATTTCCCACCTCCAAATTTTCTAGATATTTATATTTAACATCTTTTAAAAATTAAATCAAGGGTCCCCACACAGCCCCCAAGAGGAATTGAACTACCAGACACAGGCTTATTCAACGTTCTAAATAATTCTTCGCAGATATACCTTGACACCATCGCAATAATTATCTAGGGTAAAGTCTTGTTTTAGCCACCAAAGTTATAGCTATTTTCAAGCAGGGTTAAAACGATTTTGATTTGGTCCCTGATTTCTAACTCCCTGTGATTATATCTCCAGACATACTCCGCAAGATAGAAGGGTAAGCGTTCCTGCCTGATCCCTCCTTTAGCTGCCAGCATTCTCTTTAAGTAGCCCCAGAATCCTTCCATCCCGTTTATATGATTCCCTCGACAGTCGCTGTACTCTCCTTGCTCATGTCTGACCAAGCGATGAACATAACCTCCCGCAGCAACTTCAGTGTAACTCTTGAGAGTGTCTGAACATACTATAGTTCCGGTGGCAACCCGCTTTCTGAGCAAAGGCAGTAACGTACTTGCTTCAACATTTGGCACTACATTTGCCCATACCTGTCCGTTACGACACAAAATACCAAATACCGCTTGTTTATTTGTGCCCCGTCTCCGCTTGGTTCCTTTAATACGCTCAGCTTTACGCTTATTCCTCCATGTGCCTCCCAGATATGTCTCATCTACTTCAACGATCCCTTCAAACACCGGAGGGATATCGTGGGCCATTGCCCCTCTTACCAGTGTCAACGCACGCAATACTTGCTCTCTACCTAAATGCGCTTCTTGTGCTATCCTGGCGCTACTTTGACCCAAGAGAAACCAACGTAGTAGGCGTTTCCACTCGGATCGTGTCAGATGTAATGGCATCTGGTTTGATCTCCACTCATACCGACATACTGAGCACTTCTTCTTACTACGTCTTATGCTCCAGCTCTTTGTGCTTCCACATCGCGGACATCTCTGTTTTCCTGACATGCCACCATTCTCTCATATCTAGGTGGCTGTTTTAAGACTTTACCCTTGTTTAATGAACACAATACAGGGCTCAGTGCACACAGTTTGGCATACTTAAAATCTGTAAGCCTGTTTGATAATATGAATAGGATGAGCTACCGTTAACCCTGTGCCCTGTTGGATCTGCAATTCGCACCCGGGGCACTCTGTAGCAACCAGATCAGGTGATAACTCTGCAATCCCCTCAAATAGCGCCTGCCCGATCATCATTGACATAGCGTAATTGCTCCGTTTGCTGCCAAATGTGCCTCCCATCCCACAGCACCCCTTATCGATCTGACTCACAGAAAGCCCCGGTATCGACCTCATCAATTCAAGACGGCGGTCAATTAGCTCCTCCCCCAGAACCTTGAGATGGCAGGGGGCATGGTACACGAGAGAAAGTTTAACCGGCTGAAAGTCGGCATTCAAGACATCGCCAGCTTTGAGCATCGCCAGGTATTCCATGATATCATACGTCCGTTGCGAGACATCCTCTGCCTCCCTACTTTTCAAATACTTCGGATAGTCATGCTTTATCGCATGGGCACAGCTAGTGCAAGCGGTCACGATATCGCAATCGGCCTCTGTCAGCGAGCGCACATTAAACTTGGCATGCCTTAAGAATTCGCGAAGGTTGCCAACAGCTAGCTGGGGAATGCCGCAGCATTTCTGGTCGGGCAATACCGGCCGAAAGCCGTTTTTCTTTAGGACCTGAATCGTGCTCTTGCCGACATCAGGATCAACATAGTTCGCTGTACAGCCAGCAAAGTATGCAATTCTATTAGCCTTCTTCATATCTCATCTACGCTCTTATCTGCACTCAATCGAAACCATTTGGCCAAAGTCGTGTGTCGAAATCTCGGAAGCTGTCTTTCCTTGTTGATACCCAGCACCTTTTCTCCCAGCCAGCGCATCAGCCTGTTGTTTGCTGCCACATTGGCTAATAAAGGCATGGAGCTACCACATTTCGCTATCGTTTCGAAATTTGAAAGGATGGTATCGGTGAGCGAGCGTCGGCTTTTGGCCATCGCTTCAGTCCTAGCGTGTAATATCATTCCAGGCAAATCAATGTCTAGTGGACAATCAGCCTGGCAGTTCCTACACTGAAGACAAAGCTCAAGGGAGGGATTCTTCCCTGTTACAAAGAAGTAGATGTATTCCTTGGGGCTCCACGGAGTGTTGCCATTGAGAAATGGTAGGGACGGGCAGCCTTTGGTGCATGCGCGACAGCCAATACAAGCCAGAAGATCCTCGTACCGACTGTGGAGGAGCTGGCGTCTCCCATTATCGAAGATAATAAGATGGATTTTCCTTGCGGTTTGCTCGGGGGGTATCTCGAAGGGCATGTTATCGATGTTGTCGTGTTGATTAGCCTTTCCATGGAGAGACAAGGGGAGGACTCCACACCCAAAAACCCCCGTACATTTCGTCTGGATAACGGCATCATCTAGGTTTTCAACTATTTTGTCCAGACTTGCGACAAGGATGAGCTTTTTGGCCTGCTCAAAAACTGTGCTGATGTTCTGCATGTGCTGGATCAGCAAAACCGCCCCCTCCCTAGCTGAGATGGCGTTCACTCCCAAGAGCCCTGTGAAGTCTTTGCTGCCTCGTTTCCGGATACTTGCCTCACGGAGAGACCACAGATTACGCAGATTATTCGATTCATCAAAGGCCTCAAGCATGGACTCAAATTCCATTGACGGGAGTTGCCAGGGCTTATTGAACCTATTCTCGAAGGGCTCGAATTGGTCATAATATGTCTCGATAATGTGGAACCCTTGTGCCTCCAACGCCGGCGTCAGCTCCTTGGAAGCCACAGCCGATTTACTGACGGCAATTGAAGTGCAGTCGCTGATTCTTTTGATGGTTTCCACAGCTTGCCCTGTATCTTTGGCAAAGGAGAACTCCACCTCAGGGTCTGTAGCTAGGCTGGTGATCAGTTTATTGAGAAGCGCGTCTTGATGAGCCAACGAGTAGTTGCGGATTTCCCTAAGCTGTCTCTTGATGTCTTCAAAGCTGGGGTAGGACACTCTCTTCCGCCCCATCAATGGCTTGGAGAGATGTCGCCTTTTGCTTATTGAATTGGGCTCCATTAGCAGGATGGGCAGCATTCTTCCCCCAAAAACACCAACACGGCCACTACCCGGACATGCAAAATACCGCACGACCCGGGCTCCTCCCCAGACCGCCAGTTACGACAAACTTGCCGGCTTCCTCTATATTTCCCCTTCTCCCCGTTCAGATCTTTCTTCCTGGGTAGCTTGTGTTTCCTGTAATTGTAAGTTCTCCAGCATGTCAGCGACATCTTTCATCTCCAGCCTCTCTAGCTCTTTCCTTAATGGCAAGCGAGTCAGTGGATCGACACCCATGAGCTCATAATACCGGTTTGCCACTTGAGGTATCTTCATAAAGTCAGTTATCCAGCCCTTGAAATGTCCGTCTGGCCTAGGCTGGAGTAATTTAAGTGGTATCTCTTCCTGTTCACCGAGTGCCCGGTGACACAATTCCCAATACGTCAACTCCAAGAGTCGCCTCCTTCTATGTGCATTGATGAGCATCTCGGTGGTACAACTTGTGCCGGTTGTAGCGGTAATCGACCGAGCTATTTCTTCAGGCCCCCACCAGCAACCACATTGGGGTATTCTGTCCGATAGCAGATCACAGTGTCCGCTGATATCGCAAACAGAGATCGCAGTCTCATTGACGATTGCGTAGTCGGCATAGTGCTCATAGTTATCTTCCCTCCAGGAGTCCTTGTCACCCGTCTTTCTTTCAGCGAACTCGGAGAGCCAACCGTACAGGGTTTGCTCAGCCTCCGCCTCAGATGTCCCCAGTTCGGGAGCAAGCCAGGGATAGTGTGCGTTGATGTCCGCCGGGGGGTGGGTCCAAACCTCCGAGGCTCCCGGTACCATATGGATTCCAGCGGTTGCCCCTATCGGCGCGAACCCTGGATGTATATTGAGATTTCTGAACTGAACAGCGTAGCGTATAGAATCCCTCCCTATCCTTTGTGCGGCGGGCACAATGCCGTCGGCGAGGAGAGCTCCGAATCCTTGCCTCTTGGCCATTTTCTCGATAGCAGTCCTGCAGGCTATCTCGCTGCCCCATTCCATAGGCACCCCGTCGGTATCAGCTGCAGTAATGATTCCCCTCTCAAACAAATCCATGAGCCATGCTGTTATCCCAGAAGCTGATAAGGTTTCCATGCCATAGCGCTGGCACAATTGATTGAGCCTCCACCAAACTCTCAGGTCTTTGATTTTCACCACCCAGCGAAATCCGGTGTAGAACATGCAATTGCCGCCGCCACCTATGCCATCTACAAAGTAGTTCTCATGGCACTGAGCCGGACAGAAGGCACATCCTATTCGCCCAACCATGTACTTGTTCATGAAATCGCTTATCTCTTCCTCTTTCCTACGAGGAGGAACCACAAACGAGTCGAAATTGCCCCAGGCCATCGTATCCTTGTCCAGGTAGTGATCATAGTGGATGGCCACGCCTTCCCTGTTTAATGTTTTGAGTGTGTAACGGCCCCTTCCTTTGGTGTAGTATTCATAGTACTGCTTCCATAGCGCCATGAACGTTTCAGGGTCCGCTACCTTTAACCCCTTAGTCCCGCGCACAGCGACTGCCTTCAGATTCTTTGAACCCATTACAGCACCGTGGCCCACTCTGGAGGCCGTATTTCCTATGTCATGCAGAATCAGGGAAAACGCAACCAGGTTTTCCCCGGCCGGACCGATACATGCAATCTGGACATCAGGGTCCTTGAGCTCCTCTTTGATCGCTGTCTGCGTCTCATAGACGTCCAACCCCCAAAGGTGTTTTGCATCCCTGATCTCCACCTCGTCGTTATGGATGAACAGATATACCGGCCCCTCAGCTTTTCCCGTGATAACAATGTGGTCGTATCCGGCAAATTTCATCTCGGAGGGAAATTGTCCTCCCATTCCAGCATTCCCTATAGTTTTATTTGTGAATAAAGGGGACTTTGCTATTACGACACACTTATTGCCTAGAAGTGTTCCTGTTAAAGGACCCGTGCTGAAGATAAGCATGTTTTTAGGGTCAGTTCCTCTAATCTCGGGAGGGACGCTGTCCCATAGAATCTTCGTTCCGATGCTGAGACCTCCGACATAGTCTCGCACATAGCTCGAGGTAGGCTCCTTTTCTATCTTTCCCTCCGTTAAGTCTACCCTCAGTATCGTTCCAGCATTTGACATTTTACGTCTCCTTTTGTGATACTTCGAGAAACTTCTTCGATTTGGCCCTAGCCAACGTTATCCCCACTCTTTCAGCGGGTAGATATTGCAAAGCTTCTGCGAAGCAATATTTTACGCACTGGGGTTCTTCTAAGCCTTCGCACAGGTCACATTTTATGGCTACGCCCTTGTCTGGATTCACTGTTATTGCGCCTACCGGGCATGCGATCTCGCACATCTTGCAGCCAATACACTTCTCTTCATTCACAATTTTTGTGCCTGCATCGTTTTCACTTATGGCGCCCGCCGGACATACAGTCTTGCAGAAGGCCTCCTCACATTGGAGGCAAGTCACCAGGACACTGTAAAGTACTTGGCTTTCTATTGTCCGAACCACTCTCCCCCTTGCCTTCACCGGGTTGAATTCTCCCTCTCTGACAAAGCTACAGATGGCTTCACAGACTCTACACCCAGTGCACTTCTCTCGGTCCCAAAGAATTCTTTTCATTCTCCTACCTCCTCTCATCATTGTAGCTGCGTCCTATTCGCACCGGGTCACTCTACCCGTTCAGCTATTAGTGACATATCATCCTCTTTCCGGTGATTGCTCTCTCTTGATAATCTTTTGTAATTGTTGCCTATCGCAAAGTCTTGCGTGCGGATAGGTTACACTGCAGATGGATGTTTGTCAACAGAAGTGGAAAACGGATTTGCTTCTAAATGGTGCACCCAAGGGTAATCGAATCCCTAATACTATACATTCCGATCAAATGTGTAGACAAACAGAAGGCAAATATTCTCAGACGGATAGATCGAGCATGACCTGAAACAACGACTGATGGTATGGATAGCTTCTTCGCTGTCTACTTAGTCTGTTTGAGCGCAAGCTCTTGGAGTTTCTCTAAAAGTGCCCAGAGTCGCCGGAAATCATCATCCGATATCGAGCCAATAATATCGTTTATGATGTCCATTTCCTCGGTTTGATCCAGGACTTTTTGCCCTTTAACCGTCAGCGTTACTTTCCTGAGTTTTTTATTATTTTTATATTCGGAGCGTTTAATCAATCCGTTGCGCTCCATGCGGTTTAGAAGCCCGGATACTGTGGAGCGCCTGCGCATGATCAACCGGGATATCTCCGCAGGGGTCGCCGCCCCGCCAAGTCCGCTCACTATCGTGAGGAGCGCCAGTTCCATAATTGTAATCCCCAATCCCTTTATCTCGCTGTGCCTTGCACTTAACAGGGCTTTCTGCGTCATGTGTATATGCACGTACAGGTTATAGCTGCTGTTCATGAATGGAGCGTATTTCCTGTAAGTTAATTTTTCCTCCCTATTAAATGCTTCGGACATGTCTAACTCCGTTTCTGCAATGGTTTATTCTTAAGAGCACGCTATAAGCTACGCGAGTTGAACGAGTTATATCCTCGATGGGACCAGCCAGTTCATGAGCAATCTAATTATATCACACATACAGAATATCCCCAGGTGCACAAAGAAACTGTGGGCTTGACAAATAAATAAAAAATGATATATAGTTCGTATACGAACTATTAGCATGCTAATAATATAGATGCCTAATTATGGCTTCTAACGTAATCTATAGCGCATCGCGATTAACAAAGGAGCTGAAATGACAGGTAAATGTACAATATTAGATGCCGATGTGGTGATCGCCGGGGCCGGTCCTGGCGGGTGTACGCTTGCCAGGGAGCTATCGAAGAAGGGTAAAAAGGTAGTCCTGATCGAGCAGGGTACCTACAGCAAAAGATTTTTCGGTAGTCCGCTCGGTATCCTCTATCGAATGGAGAAATCACCTCACCTGTTCCCGACACGAAGAACAATGGAAGGATACTCGGTGATATTGGGCCGCGGCGTCGGCGGTGGTACGTTACTTTATGCCGGATCAGCGTTTCTGCCCGGTGATGAATACTGGAAGGAATACGGCATAGAGTTCCCGCAGGAAATGATAGATGAAGCGGCGAGGGAAACGTGGTACACTATGCCCCCCGACGAATTTATCGGTCAGGGGTCTCGCCGTATAATGCAGGCCGCGAATGATATCGGTATTCCCTTCGAAAAGGTTGCCCGCCACGTCGATTTCAGCAAGTGCGTCGTCGGCTGTGTTGGCTGCGTCATGGGCTGCTACCGCGATGCCAAATGGACGGCCATGGAGTACGCCGACGAGGCGGTGAAGAACGGCGCCACGCTGCTAGCGCAGACTAAAGTAACCGACATCGTCGTAGAAGACGGTGTCGCCGGCGGTGTGAAAGCCAAGGGTAGGGGTGGGGAGTATCGGGTCAACGCCAAGGTGACGGTATGCGCCTGCGGCGGTGTGCATACCACCGAGCTGCTGCAAAAGATCGGAATCAAAGAGGCAGGGGGCTGGTTCACCGGAGATCCTACTACGTTCACCTTCGGTTTTCTAAAGGAGGGCAGGGGCAACGCCCGCGAGCACAGCATGACCGTCGGCTGGCATGACGAGGAGAACGGCGTGGTGTACTGCGCCATGGCTTCGCCGATGATATCGTGGCATATGCAGTTCCTTCAGGACGAGCCGTTTAAATATTTAGCCAGAATCCACAAATACAGAAAAGTGTTAAGCCTATTTGAAAAGGTATCCGACGAAGGTAAGGGGAGATGTTATCCCAACGGAAAGATAAGTAAAACGTTTACGGATAAGGATTGGAAGGTGTTCAAGCATGCCCGCGATATCGCCGAGAAGATACTGGCCAAGGCGGGTTGCGATCCCGATGATATCCATCACGCCAATTTTGTATTGGGACACCCCAGCAGCACGGTAAAAGTCGGCG
>Ga0315294_10000502_pt1 | contig 42183 bp, 43 predicted proteins | sample YL17G13_40_MG_FD_203626 | JGI IMG/M metagenome (GOLD analysis project Ga0315294, IMG submission 203626) | Sediment microbial communities from Yellowstone Lake, YNP, Wyoming, USA - YL17G13_40 | ecosystem: Environmental > Aquatic > Freshwater > Lake > Sediment | place: USA: Wyoming | collected... | reverse complement strand
CCGGCCGAGACAGCGGCCTGCTGCCAAGAATGATGAGCACTGTTGTACGTGCGGTGTCGGCGTACAAGATTTTCAAGTCCATCTTCCTAAGGAGGAAATCATGAGTGAGCGCAATGACTGTGGATCGTTCATGGGCGGACTGCTGATGGGTGGCATTGTCGGAGCCTTGGTAGCGTTGGTTCTCGCCCCCCAGAGTGGAGAAGAAACGCGCAAGCTTCTGAAAGACAAGGCTTTGGAACTGGGTAAGGAAATCAGCGATCAGACCGAGACTCTCAAGGAGAAAGGTCGCGAACTCCTGACGCGGGATGGGATCGAGATCGAGGAATCCACAGACACCAATCCCTGAGCTCCTCCGGGCGATTTCACGCCCAGGCATCTTGATTCAGGGCAAGTTCTTGGTATACTCCCGGTTGTCTTGGGGAATCGTCCAACGGTAGGACAGTAGCCTCTGGAGCTACCGATGATGGTTCGAATCCATCTTCCTCAGCCAAGTATGGCGCTGTAGAACAGTGGTTAGTTCGGGGGGCTCTCAATCCCCAAACAGGAGTTCAATTCTCCTCGGCGCTACCATGTGTCTATTGAACAATACGATAAGGCGGATGGCTTGTAGGCCATCCGCCTTCTTTCGTTAGCGGTTCTCTCTTCGCAGACTTACGTTCAGTGCGAGAGCCGCTGGATGAATTTCCAGGCGCTGTCGACAACGCCATCCTTGTCATAATCCATTGTCACGACATGGGCCGATCTCTCGAAGACGACCATTTCCTTGTCTGTGGAAGCGGTGTGCTCCAGGATAAACGGGGCACACTCGTGGGGAACGACATGATCATACGTTGAACGCATGACGAGCAAGGGCTGGGCAATGAGCCCCAGGTCCCCGCGGGTGACTCCGAGCAGCTTCACCATCTTGTGAGCACCAGCGGTCGGCGTCCTGTCGTATGCAGGTTCGACGACACCGGGTTCGATGATGTCAGACGCAATCGCCGGCGTCGATGCTATCAGATGCCTGATGATGGGCAGAATAGGCACGCGGTTGTCGGTCATGAAGACAGGGGCGTTGATGGGGATGACGCCGGCAATCTCCGGATGATGCTCTGCAAGATACAGGATAAGCGTTCCACCCATCGAGAGTTCAGTGACAGAGAGCTTGTCGCACCGGCCAGCCAGCAACTGATACGTCTGTTCCGCATCTCGAATCCAGTCTGTGTAGCGAGCCTTGTTGACGTCCTGCCATCGGGTCCCGTGACCGGTCAGGCGTGGAGCCTCGACGGAGAGCCCTCTCGCTGCGAGCTGCTCTGCATAGTAGCGAATACCCCCGACTGTCCCCGTAAACCCTGCATGACGAGACAGCCAACGCCGTTCGTGTCTTTCGCGCTGAATGGTCTTCCTTCTTCGCGAATGTCCATTTCCCGCCTCCGTTTCGAACGTATGTCATACACACCAATTCCATTGTCAACAGCCCAGACCCTCGTGCAATTGCGTGGACGCTGCGTTAACCGGCCTTGATGCCGCAGCCTTCCATCAGGAGTTCAGCGAACTGTCCTCTAGTCGCAGTGAGGAGCATGCATCAAGATCGATGGCGGCCCGTACACCCAGCATGGCGCGTCGTATCCCGGCGTAGGCAATCATAGCGCCATTGTCGGTGCAATACTTCATCGGGGGGAAGTAGACCCGGACATCTCCGGCCCTGGCGAAGCTATCTCTCAACCGCTTGTTTGCAGCAACACCGCCTACGACGGTGAGGGTACGGGGAGAGAGATCGCGGGCCGCCCGCAGCGATTTGCCTGCGAGCTCGCCGACGACCGCAGACTCGAAACTTGCCACGATGTCGGGGAGATGCGCTTCGAGCTCCTCCGATGTCAACGACTTCACATAGTTGATGCCGGCAGTCTTGAGGCCGCTGAAACTGAACTCATACCCTCCCCGGCTGAACGTCACTCTCGGAAAAGAGTGGTACGAGGGATCCCCGGTTGCGCCGATCTTCTGGACCACCGGGCCACCTGGGTAACCGAGTCCCAGATACTTGGCGAACTTGTCCAACGTCTCCCCTGCTGCATCGTCGCGCGTTACACCCAGAACTCGATAATGGAGCCATCGGTCGACATAGACCAACTCCGTGTGCCCCCCGGACACAATCAGCGCCAGCACCGGAAAATCGTCGCCCGTCAGCGGCTGCAGGTCGCTTCCCGGATCACGGAGAAATGACGCCATCACATGGCCCTCCAGATGATTCACGGGGATCAGAGGTTTTCCACTGGCATATGCAAGACCCTTTGCCGTTTCTACGCCCACAAGAAGAGAACCGATCAACCCAGGCCCGTAGGTGACGGCAACCCCGTCCACATCCCTGATCCGCATGCCTGCCTGAAGAAGAGCTTCATCGATAGAGGCGATAATCGTCGCCGTATGTCTGCGAGAAGCAATTTCCGGAACAATGCCGTCATACTTCCGATGGAACGAATCCTGACTCGAGATGACCGACGACAGGACCAGCCCGGTATCGTCTACAACAGCTGCAGCCGTGTCGTCGCAGGACGTCTCAATCCCCAGTATGCGCACTGCGTAGCTCCTTTGTCATAAGCAGACCGTCTTCCATGTTGTCAGGGTAGTACATCGGTCGCAGACCCGTCACTCCGAAACCCAGCCCCTCATAGAGCTTCTCAGCTGCGACATTGGACCTCCGGACCTCAAGAAAAGCGCTCTCCATCTTGAGATCCCGTGCCAGGTCCAGGAGAAACAGAACGAGCTGCTTTGCCACACCAGATCTGCGAGAGGAAGGGTGCGTGGCGACATTGACGATGTGCAGCTTTCCTTCCTTGAACCAGCCGCCGATGAATCCGACGATGCGTTTGTCGATCATGGCGACGAAGTACTTCGCATCTGCATTGAACGTAATGTCCACGAAAAAGGTCTCTTTGGGCCACGGCGTCGCATAGGACGCTTCCTCGATCTCCCAGATAGCCTTGAGATCCCGGACACTCGCCGCCCGGACCATGATTGATCGTTCGGTCGTCACAACGCCGCCTTCGGGTGATCGAACAATTCCTCTACGCTGCGGAGGTACAGCGGCTCAAGTGTGAACGGGTCTTCACTGCGAGCGCCGGCCGAAGCCGCAAGGATACCGGCGCAGCTCGGATGCACATCGAATGACCACACCACGTTCTCACGTTCGTGCGGGCGCTGGCTCTCCGGAACTGCCGCAGGCGAGAAGGCGCAGGCGGCAAGCCCGCCCACGTCACGGACAGTATCGAAGGCTCCCGCTCCCATGCACACTGCGTCCGCTTGAGACACGACTGCCCCATCACGGACGGCAAACTCCTGCACATAGAACTCGTGACGCCGAGCATCCAGAAGCGCCCACACGGGACCGCCAGTCACATGTGCTATGCTCGCCAGGAAGCCGGTCCAGGCTACCGCCTCCAGCGTCGTAACGGAGACGAGCGAGCAGGGAGTCGCGTAGGCGATTGCCTTGGCAATGCTTGCGCCGACCCGCGACCCCGTAAAGGTTCCAGGACCCTTGACCAACACGATGCCCGCCACTTCATCGAGCGTGTATCTTGCCTCCACAAGTACTTGGTCGACCGCAGCCACGACGGTATTGGACGCAGTCGCCAACTGCAGTGAAGCCTGCGCCAGTAGTTCATCTCCCCGCGCAAGGCCAACAACGCCGGAAACGGTGGCAGTGTTAATGAGAAGAAACGCCTGTCTCGACACCAAAACACCTCGCAATAATGGAAGGCTGGTAGAAATCGCACAGAACAATGCGTCTGACTTCTTCGCCCAGGACTTTGAAGTGGACCTCAATGCGCTCGTACATCTCGAGGAGTTTTCCGGACCGTTCAGCCCACTCGATTACCGTCACGCCGCGCTTGCCCAGTTCTTCCTCGAAGCCCATTTCGACCAGTTGTCGAGGATCCTCGATGCGATAGAGGTCAAAATGCCTCACCGGTTCCTTGCCCAGATAGTTCCGCTCCAGGACAAAGGTGGGGCTGGCGACGCTTGCCCGATCAACGCCGAGCGCTACCGAGAGTGCACATGTGAGAACCGTCTTGCCGGCACCCAGGGGACCGATGAGTCCAACAACCAGTGAGTCACGATTCCCCTGTGCAAGCGTCTCTAGTAGACAGCTCCCGAGCAGAATGCCAATGCCCTCGGTAGACTGGCGGCACGGGCTCAGGAATGGTACCTCTATGCAAGTTTCGTAGGTCATGTCCGGCTAGTCATCCTAGCAGGAACCCGGCCTTTGTACAACACTGATATCGTATTCCGTTTGCTCCCCCTGTCCGGGGGCTCGGAGGCACCGCGCCAGACCCCTCCGATACTTGACACCTCACCATGCCCTCTTATAATGGCTTAGCACTCATACAAAGAGAGTGCTAATCCATCAAGATCTTCTAGTACAGGAGGTACGACAATATGGCAAAGCTGGTACCAATCGGTGATCACGTCGTCATTAAGGTGGAGAAAGTCAAGGAGACCATGAAGAGTGGCATTGTTCTGCCTGATAGCGCCAAGGAAAAACCTCAGCAGGGCACCGTCATGGCAGTTGGCTCCGGCGTCATGCTGGACAATGGCACCAGGATTCCCCTTGAGGTCAAGCAAGGCGACAAGGTTTTCTATTCCAAGTATAGCGGCAACGAAATCAAACTCGACGACGAAGAGTACGTTGTGCTGTCTCAGCACGACATCCTCGCTATCGTCAAGTAAGGAGGAATGACCATGGATGCAAAACAGATCATCTTCAATGAGGAAGCATACGAAAAGATTCGCACTGGCGTTGATAAGCTCGCCAATACGGTCAGGGTTACGCTAGGGCCAAAGGGCCGCCACGTTGCACTCGAGAAGAAGTTCGGTTCGCCGGTTCTGTCCGACGACGGCGTCAACATCGCCAAGGAAATCGAACTCCAGGATCCGAACGAGAACATCGGCGCACAGCTCGTCAGGGAAATTGCCCAGAAGACTGAGGACCAGGCTGGTGACGGCACAACCACAGCTACTGTCCTTGCCCAGATCATGATTCAGGAAGGCATCAAGAACGTCACTGCCGGCGCAGACTCCATCGCACTCAAGGCTGGCATGGACAAAGCGACGACAGCTGTTCTCGAAGAGCTCAAGAAGCTGTCTCGCCAAGTCAAGACCCGTGAAGAGAAGGCACAGGTTGCCACTGTCTCATCCAAGTTGCCCGCCGTCGGTGAGGCAATTGCGGACGCCATGGAGAAGGTCGGCAAAGACGGCGTCATCAGCGTGGAAGAGTCTCAAGGTCTCGATATGAAGGTTGAGACCGTCGAGGGTATGCAGTTCGACCGCGGCTACATCTCGCCGTACCTCGTGACTGACCCCGACCGCATGGAAGTGGTGCTGAAGACTCCTCTCATCTTCATCACTGACAAGAAAGTCACGTCCATCCAGGAGTTCCTGCCTGTACTGGAGAAACTCTCCCAGAAAGGCCGTCCATTCCTGCTCGTCGCCGACGATATCACGGGTGAAGCGCTCGCGACCATCGTCCTCAACAAGGTGCGTGGCACGTTCTCATGCGTCGCCGTCAAGGCACCTGGCTTCGGCGACAGGCGCAAGGCCATGCTGGAGGACATCGCCATCCTCACCGGTGGCAAGGTCCTCAGCGAAGACCTCGGCCTCACTTTCGAGAAGGTCACCGAAGACATGTTTGGCTCTGCTGACGAAGTCAAGGTCGACAAGGACAACACGACCATCGTTGGCGGTAAGGGAGCCAAGGAAGAGATCAAGTCCCGCATCGGCCAGATCCGCAAGCAGATCGAGGAGACCAAGTCGGACTACGACAAGGAAAAGCTTCAGGAGCGCCTGGCAAAGCTTTCCGGTGGCGTCGCCATCATCAAAGTCGGCGCACCTACCGAGACAGCCATGAAGGAGCTCAAGCACAGAGTCGAGGACGCCGTCAGTGCTACCAAGGCAGCCGTGGCAGAAGGCATCATCATCGGCGGCGGTGCAGCTCTGGTGAAGGCAGGAAGGGGAATCGACGGACTCAAGCTCACCGGTGACGAGAAGACCGGCGCCGAGATCATCCGCAAGTCACTTCGTGAGCCGCTCAAAATCATCGCAGACAACTCTGGCTATGAGGGCGTCATCGCGGTTCAGAAGGTTCTCGAGGGCGACGACAATCTCGGTTTCAACTCCCTTGGCAACAAGTTCGAGGACCTCTTCAAGAGCGGCATTGTTGACCCGCTGAAGGTCACACGCCTCGCGCTGCTGAACGCAGAAAGCATCGCGAGCCTGCTCCTCTCAACGGCAGCTATCGTCACAACCGTTCCGAAGGCGGAGAGTTCGGCACCTGCTGCTCCGGCATACCCTGACTACTAGAACTCTGCTTCGCTAGTCGTCTGTCAACAGAACCCCGGCCACAAGGCCGGGGTTTCTTGCATAGCTCAGGACGCATGTTCCTCGACTCAAGTGCTGATCATCGCTCCCGGAATATGTGAAGATACCTTGAAAAATGCTGCAACTGTGCTACACATATGGTCAGGCTGAACTATAGCTAATTCTCTGTGGGGAGGAACAAAGAATGAAGAAGCTGCTAGCTGTGTTGCTGTCTTTCATGTTCGTCGCAGTTCTGTTCACGGGATGCAAGAAAGCCACAACGGACGACGGTACGACAGGCGCCAAGTTTCACATCGGCGTCGTCACCGGTACAGTTTCCCAGTCTGAAGACGACCTTCGCGGCGCTGAACGCCTTGTGAAGGAGTACGGTGATGTGGCCGACGGTGGCTTCATCACGACCCTGACCTATCCAGACAACTTCACGTCTGAGCAGGAAACGACGATCGCTCAGATCGTCGGTCTTGCCGACGACCCGCTTATGAAGGCCATTGTTGTCAACCAGGCAGTCCCGGGTACCGCCGAAGCCTTCAAGCGCGTGCGCGAGAAGAGATCAGATATTCTGCTGTTTGCCGGCGAAGCGCACGAAGACCCCAACGTCATTGAAGCGGCAGCCGACCAGGTTGTCAGCGCCGACAACGTCGCTCGTGGCTACCTCATCATCTGGGCTGCCAAGCAGATGGGCGCCAAGACGTTCGTTCACATCTCCTTCCCACGCCATATGAGCTACGAACTACTGAGCCGCAGGCGCTACATCATGGAAGAAGCGTGCAAGGACCTCGGCCTCAAGTTTGTCTTCGAGACTGCCCCCGATCCTACCAGCGATGTCGGTATGGCGGGCGCCCAGCAGTTCATGCTTGAGAAGACTCCCGCCTGGGTACAGAAGTACGGCAAGGACACCGCGTTCTTCTGCACCAACGACGGGGAGACGGAACCGTTGCTCAAGCAGCTCATGAAATACGGCGGCCTGTTTGTCGAAGCTGATCTTCCGTCGCCGTTGATGGGCTATCCGGGAGCACTCGGCATCGACCTCAAGGCTGAGCAAGGTGATTGGCCGGCCGTCCTCAAGAAGGTCCAACAGGCCGTCATCGATCAAGGCGGCTCAGGCCGCTTCGGCACCTGGGCTTTCTCCTATGGTTACACGACAACTGCCGGTCTCGGTGAGTACGCCAAGCGCTGCATCGAGGGGACAGCCAAGCTGCACAACAACGCAGATGTGTTCGACGCCTACGCCAAGTACACGCCCGGCGTAGTCTGGAACGGATCCAACTACAAGGACCTGAACAGCGGGACGACCTCGCTCAACCACATACTCGTGTACCAGGACACCTACGTCTTCGGCAAGGGCTACCTTGGAACGACGAAACAGGTTGTGCCGGAGAAGTACCTGACCTTCAGAGCTCCAGGAAGCTAAACCAGAAACGACCGTCAAGTGCCGGGGCGCATGGCCCCGGCACTGTTTTCCAGTGCAGAGTGCAGCAGTACCAGCCAACAAGAAACTCATGATTCTCTGTGGCAGTGCGTAGTCATGGAAAGAGCGAAGGCGCCTGTCTGGAGTACCTGGTTCTCTATCGCCGTGCCGTCTCGTACCCGGCGCGTCAGGTATCGTTAATCCCTGCTCGCCGTACCTGATGTGCGAACCTCATCCAGGCTGGTCTCCAGCAAACGACCGGCGGCAATCCAACGCAGCATTTCACGGCGATCAATCTCTGAGAGGTGGTACAGATGACCGAACAACAGCCCTTGCTGCACATGGAGAGCATCACCAAAGAGTACTTCGGAAACAGGGTCCTGACCGATGTCTGTCTCGACGTCGACCGCGGCGAGGTCCTCGGGCTTGTCGGGGAAAACGGAGCCGGCAAGTCGACCCTGATGAACATCCTGTTCGGGATGAGCATCATTGCCCAGACCGGGGGCTATGCCGGCAAGCTCTGCATCGACGGCAAGGAAGTCAGCTTCCAGAACCCGTTCGATGCCCTCAAGGCAGGCATTGGCATGGTTCACCAGGAGTTTTCGCTGATCCCAGGGTTCACCGCCACCGAGAATATCCTTCTCAACGGTGAAATTCTGCATGACAACATCGTGACGAAGGTTTTTGGGCCCCGCTTGAAGACGCTGGACCTTCCCGAAATGCGTGCCGTCGCGGAGAAGTCCATTGAGCTGCTGGGAGTCGAAATCAGCCCGGATACGCTGGTCGCCGAGATGCCGATCGGCCACAAGCAGTTCACCGAACTCGCACGCGAGATCCATCGCCCCGAGATGAAATTGCTCGTGCTCGATGAGCCGACGGCAGTCCTGACGGAGTCCGAGGCACAAGTTCTTCTGACTTCGCTGCGCAGACTGGCCACCACTGGAATTGGCATTATCTTTATCACACACCGCCTTCAGGAGATCTTCGACGTATGTGACAGGATCGTTATCCTGCGGGACGGACAAGTCGTGAGAGAGGTGGCCACCCGCGACATCGAGATCGGTCAGGTCGCCGAACTCATGGTGGGTCGCAGCGTCTCGGCCAAGTCGGCTGCGACGAGCGACTACAACGAGAACACAGAGACCATCATCTCCGTCGACCACCTATGGGTCGACATGCCGGGCGAAACCGTGAAAGATGTGACGCTCGAGGTCCACAAGGGCGAGATCTTCGGCATCGGCGGCCTGGCGGGACAGGGCAAGCTGGGCATCCCGAACGGCGTCATGGGGTTGTACGCGGCGGGAGGAGCAGTCACTCTGCACGGCAAGCCAATTCACCTCAATGACCCTGCAGCGGCCTTGGCTGCCGGAATGGCCTTCGTGTCCGAGGACCGTCGAGGTGTCGGCCTGCTGCTTGAAGAAGCTCTAGACTGGAACATCGCCTTCACAGCCATGCAGGCACAGAACAAGTTTCTCCGGCCTCTCCTGGGTGGACGCATCCAATGGCGCGACGACAAGGCCATCCAGAACGTGGCCCTGGAGTACATCAAGGCTCTGGACATCAAGTGTACGGGTACAGACCAGCCAGCCCAGGAGCTATCAGGTGGCAACCAGCAAAAGATCTGCCTCGCCAAAGCCTTTGCAGTGCAACCCGACGTCCTGTTCGTTTCGGAGCCGACACGCGGCATCGACGTCGGGGCCAAGTCGCTCGTGCTGAAAGCACTTCGCACCTACAACCGCAAGAACGGCACAACCATCATCATGGTCTCGTCCGAGCTTGAAGAGCTGCGGTCCATTTGCGACCGGATCGCCATCGTCGACGAAGGCCGCATCGCCGGTATCCTGCCGCCATCCGCGACGGCCAAGGAGTTTGGTCTGCTCATGATCGGAAAACTCAAGGAAGAAGAGGACAAGGTGAACAGCCATGAATAGGATCCGCGGATTTGTCGACAAAGCGGGCTGGCCTCGCATCATCATCGGTATGCTGCTACTGTCGCTGTTCATTGTGGCTCCGTCTGTGGGCATCCGGGTCGATCAGTCGATGACCGATACCATCGTACGTTTTGGCATGAACGGCATCCTGGTCCTCGGGATGGTCCCCATGGTTCAGACTGGTTGTGGACTCAACTTTGGGTTGCCCCTCGGCATCATCGCCGGGCTGCTCGGAGCGACAATCAGCATCGAGCTCGGTCTCACCGGCCTTGCCGGATTCGCTGGCGCCATCGGCTTTACAGCTCCGTTCGCCCTGCTCCTCGGTTGGAGCTATGGCAAGCTGCTCAATCGAGTCAAGGGCGATGAAATGATGATTGCAACCTACGTAGGCTTCTCGTCGGTCTCGTTGATGTGCATGATGTGGATGCTGCTCCCCTACCGGAGTCCAAAGATGATCTGGGGCTACGGTGGCAGCGGACTGCGCACGACGATATCTCTTGAGGGTTTCTGGATCCACATCCTGGACAACTTCCTGGCCATCAGGATAGGTCGTAACTTCATGTTCCCGACCGGCATGATCCTGTTCTTCGCGTTCATGGCCTGGATCATGTGGGCGTTCTTCCACACGAAGACGGGCACGGCGATGACCGCTGTCGGCTCAAACCCAGACTATGCACGTGCAGCAGGCATCAACGTCGACAAGATGAGAACCATATCGGTCATCATGTCGACCGTCTACGGTGCCATTGGCATTCTGGTCTTTCAGCAGAGTTTCGGGTTCATCCAGCTCTACAACGGGCCGTTCTTCATGGCACTTCCCGCTGTCGCCGCGATTCTCATTGGAGGCGCCAGCGTCAACAAGGCCAATATCACGAACGTCGTCATCGGCACGATCCTCTTCCAGGGAATCCTGACGATGACCCCGTCCGTCATCAACAGTGCCATTCAGTCTGATCTGTCCGAGGTTGTGCGTATCATCGTCTCCGACGGAATGATCGTCTACGCACTCACCCGAGTGACCAGGAAGTCCAGGTGATACCATGACAAAGAAACCCGGGTTCAAGGATACCATATCGCACATCTTCATCGGCAACGCCGTTCCTATCATGTTCATCGTCCTGATTGCGTTCGCGATTCCGCTATCCGGATTCTCAACCGGCTACCTGATTGAGGAAATGGTGACACGACTGGGGCGCGACTCCTTTCTTGTCCTCTCACTGCTTCTCCCGATCATGGCTGGCATGGGGCTCAATTTCGGTATCGTGCTTGGAGCCATGTCCGGCCAGATAGGGATCATCCTTGTCACCAACTGGGGTGTCACTGGCGTCGGCGGTCTGTTCCTGGCCATGGCAGTCGCCACTCCTCTGGCGGTGCTCATGGGCTGGATTGCCGGCATTGTGCTCAACCGTGCGAAGGGGCGAGAGATGGTTACGTCGCTGATCCTCGGATTCTTCATCAACGGTGTGTATCAGCTGGTCGTCCTGTACATCATGGGCAAGATCATCCCCATCAAGAATTCCGCCCTTGTTCTCTCCCGTGGATACGGAATCCGCAACGCCATCGATCTCAAGGGAATGCGCCAGAGTCTCGATAGGCTCATTCCGCTTAAGATTGGGGACATCTCGGTTCCGGTGGCCACATTCATCTTCATCGCCCTGTTGTGTCTGTTCATCTGGTGGTTTGCCAAGACCAAACTGGGGCATGACATGCGTGCGGTAGGCCAGGACATGGCCGTCGCCGAGGATTCAGGTATCAAAGTCGAGAGAACTCGCATCGTCGCGATCATTCTCTCGACCATCCTCGCCTGCTACGGCCAGATCATCTTCCTCCAGAACATCGGCACACTGAACACGTACAACAGTCATGATCAGACGGCTACCTTCGCCGTTGCGGCGCTGCTGATAGGTGGAGCCAGCGTGGCCCGCGCTTCCATCCCCAACGTATTCGTCGGGGTCATCCTGTTTCACCTGATGTTCGTGGTTTCTCCCATGGCAGGCAAGGAACTGATGGGGTCAGCGATGATAGGCGAGTACTTCAGGGTCTTCGTATCATATGGCATCATCGCAGTCTCCATCGTCCTGTACGCCTGGAAACGCCTCAAGGAACGAGAGCGAGCGAGACGCTCTCTGCGCGGGGCAAAGGAATCGTAACACGCTCCCTCCAACCAGGCTCTTGAAGATGGCCGTCGGTAGATGCCGGCAGCCATCTTGCTACTGAAAACACTGGACACGGAGACGAACGGCGCAGAAACCGTGAGCCCCGCGCTGTTGCGGCGCTGTTACAGACTCCTACAATGCTTGAGATAGATGGAGGCGTCGGAATGAGCGGACTGATACGACTGGATGACACATGGGCTCTTGACCACATCGATGCCAAGGAGATCGACGGAGGAATGAGAGAGGCACCGCTGCAGCTCCAGCTCCTCGTCGACAGGAAGGGTGCCGGCTCCGAATACACCGGATGGCTCAACCTGCCCGTCGACACTCCTGACAGTGTCGTGGCCAGAATCGAGCACGTCGCCGCCGGACTCCGCGAACAGTCGGATACTGTCGTCGTCTGTGGTATCGGAGGCTCCTATCTGGGGGCTCGAGCGGGCCTGGAATTCCTTGCCGGTGTGCAGTCCCGCTCGGAGACCGACAGCTTGCCCGACATCCTCTTCGCCGGCAACAGCCTCAGTTCATGGCAACTCCGAAAGCTGCTGGACAGGCTTGCGGGCCGCCGCTTCTCCGTCGTGGTCATTTCGAAATCTGGCACGACGCTCGAGACTGCGGTTGCCTTCCACATCCTGAAAACAGAGCTGGTTCGACGGTTCGGCACAGCAGAGGCACGCACGCGCATCGTGGCCGTAACGGACTCTAAGCATGGAACCCTGCGCAGTCTTGCAGGGGACGAGGGCTTGGTCACATTCGACCTGCCTCGCGACGTTGGGGGACGCTATTCAGTACTCACTCCGGTCGGTCTCCTTCCGTTCGCGATCGCAGGCCTTGATATCCGCTCGATGCTGCAGGGAGCGGCAGAACAGCGCACTGCCAGCCTCGGTTCACCTGCAGCAACCAACGACGCTCTTCAGTACGCTGTTGCCCGACGCCTTCTGAACACGAGTGGAAAGAGCATCGAACTGCTGACAAGTTTCGAGCCCTGCCTGCACTTCGTCGGCGAATGGTGGAAACAACTCTTCGGCGAGAGTGAGGGCAAGGATGGCAAGGGTATCTTCCCAGCGTCGGCGGAATTCACAACTGATCTTCACTCGCTTGGGCAGTTTGTCCAGGAAGGAACTCGCTCCCTCTTCGAGACGGCCGTCGATGTGCCCGCCCCGGCCGACGTCGCGTTCCTCTGCGATTCGGACTCGCCAGACGGGCTTGCCTATCTCAACGGCCGGAGTCTGTCTGCCATGAATCACGATGCTAGGGCCGGCACACTTCTTGCTCACCACGATGGCGGCGTCCCCGTGCTTCAGCTGACCGTACCCGATGTCTCAGAACGCAGCTTCGGCGCCGCTGTGTACTTCTTCGAGGTTGCCTGTGCGGTAGGAGGCTACATGCTTGGCATCAACCCCTTTGATCAACCTGGCGTAGAAGCGTACAAACGCAACATGTTCGCTCTTCTGGCTAAGCCGGGCACGGAGGTCGAAGCCGCGGACATCCGTCTGCGTCTTGCAGGGCGCAACTGACCAGGATCGAGCAAGACTCCATCGCAGAAACGGTCGTGAAGGGACGCCTCCAAAGGCGTCAGACAAGCTCACATTGAGTAGACAGTCTGTCCTTTGAGAAGCTGATCCGCGAGAAGAGCAGCTCCAACGGCGCCGGCGTCGTTTCTGTAGTGTGCCATAGCAAACTCGATGTCCTCAAACAGGAGCGGCAGAGAATGCCGCTGAGCAACGCGCTTCATTTCATCCATGAGCAGCCCTGATTCGGCAACTCCGCCACCGAGCACGACCATGTCCGGGTCCAGCGTGTTGATGAGTGCCGCTGCCGCCCGGCCGAGGTAGCGGGCCGCCCGCTTGAAGGCTTGCTGCGCCAGCAGATCTCCATTGTGAGCAAACTTGGAGATTGTCCGGGCCGAGTCTGTATCTTCCATCGTCATGAGGCTCTTCGACCCTCGAGCCAGTGCGCTTCTGACATACCGCTCGATGCCGGTTCCGGAAGCGATTGTCTCCAGGCAACCATGCCGACCGCAGCCACACAGCAGGCCCCGGTCGACCACTGGAAGGTGTCCTATCTCGCCTGCAAAGCCGTGGCGACCAACATACAGATGCCCGTCCACGATGAGCGCTCCTCCAACGCCGGTCCCGACAGAGAACATGACGACATTGTGGCGGCCGACGGCGACCCCGCTGACCCACTCGGCGAAGAGCGCGCAGTTGGCATCGTTTTCCAGATACGCCGGAGCACCGGTGGCCCCACTGACGATATCCGCAACCGCCACATCTCGCACGCCGGGCATGTTGGGAGGGAACAGCAGCACGCCACGCCTCTGGTCAACCATGCCGGCACACCCGATACCAGTACCCATGATGGCAGTTCCTGCATCTGTCGCCCGCCGACGGAGGTCGCCCATCCCTTTCAGAATAAGCTCTGAGAACTCACGACTGGACCGAGCAGCATATGGCCGTTCCACCCTGTATGCGGTGGCACCCCCTGACCAGAGGATGAACGTGACCTTAGTCCCACCTATGTCCACCCCGGCCACAGTGCGTGTCGCCGCCCTTGATGTCTCCATGTTGCCAACCTCTCAATCAATTTTGTACGCAACATTACTATTCACGATATTGTACGATGACAACAGGAGCTGTCAAGCTGTCGAACAGGCTCCTCAGTGCCGGCGTTCCTCTTGAACGGTCAGGAAATCATACGGGTTCTCGAGGAAATCGTCCAGCACGACCGTCATCGCCCCAAGAAGAGTACTGTTTTCGGACAGGGAGGACAGCGTGATAGAGACCTGATCGGCGACGTGGTAATAGCAACGTTCGGTGATGATGCGTTTCATGGGCTCCAGAATCGGGGCGCCCAGAGCCGCTACCTGGCCTGTAACGATGATACGCTGAGGAGCAAGGAGGTTCACCAGATTGACGAGGGTATATCCAATGAGCTCGCCCTTCTCTTTCAGAACCCCCAGCACCTTGGCGTCTCCCTCGGCACCCAGCTGCTGAAGCTCCGCAAACGACAGCTGCCGACCGATCTGAGCAGAAGCGTCTTCGAGAATACCGCGCAGCCCCGCATACAACTCGACACACCCACGGTTTCCACAGTCGCACCACTTCCCGTGACGGCGGTCGACTGACGTATGGCCGATTTCGCCCGAGACTCCGAAGTTGCCCGTGTACAAGCGCCCCCCGGCAATGATGCCGGCGCCGATACCATAGCCAAGGTGCACCAGGACAAAATCAGAGGTATCACGACCTTGACCAAAGAACTTCTCGGCAACGGCTTCAGCATTTGCATCATTGATAACGAACGTTGGAAAACCGAAACGCGTCTGCAGCAGCTGCCGGACCTGGAGGTTGCGGATCGATGGAAAGTTCGGAACACTGATGACGACGCCCGCCTCAGAGTTGATGAGACCGGGCGCGGAGAAGCCCACCCCGATAACTTTGACGCCCCGGTGACGGTTCAGCAGTTCCTGCACGGTCTCCAGCACTTTCTCGAACTCTGTCTTGATAGAGCCCTTAGGATCGATGGTCCGCTCCGTATGGTCGAGAATGCCACCACCCAAGTCCATGAGCGCAGTGCGGACATGCGCCCAGGAGAAATCGATGGCCACAATGTAGCGCGACCTCCCGTTGAAGTGCAGCACGACGGGTTTGCGCCCTACGCCCACACTCGCTCCCGGCGATTCGGTGACGACACCCTGCTCGACAAGAAAGGAGACGATACGTGAGACTGTCGGAGCGGTCAGCCCCGTACGTCGGACCAGATCCGCCCGCGAAATGTCGTTTGTCCCATGAATGGTTCGGAGGATACTGGAGGTATTCTCTGCCTTGATACTGGTCTGGTTCTTGCCAATGTGTTTGCTTGCCCTGGGCGTTGTAGCCATGACGTCTCCTCGTTGCAGCACTATGCACGGACCTCTACCAGGAGCAAGTATAGCAGCAATCGCATGAGAGTCGCATCGACCCCAGCCCGCCCTTCTTCGACTGACGCAGCACCCCCACGCTTGTCTCCAAGCGACTCGTGTGAACTGCACGCACGCTTGTAACCAGGGCGAATCAACGTACAATTCATATGATGATCGTTTGATTGACACTGAACGAGGAGCAGCACATGCCAAGCACGATAGACGAAATTCGTACGGCCCTGGAGAAGCGGTTGACTGTCGCTCGCGATGCTCAGGACGTTCGAAATGCACAGATCGAGTACCTGGGAAAGAAGGGCACAGTCACGGCATTGCTCAAACAGATCTCGGGTGTGGCCGAGGACCAGCGCAGACAGTTCGGCGAGCAAGTCAATGCACTCAAGCAATGGGCGGTGCAAGCCGTCGAGCAGAGACTGTCCGATCTGTCTTCCACGGCGCGCAGGTACGACATTGACTTTTCTCTGCCGGGGCAGCTCATGCCTGCCGGCAAGAAGCATATCCTCACGCAAGTGGAGGAGGAGGTCGAGTCCGTCTTCCTTTCCATGGGATTCGATATAGAAGAGGGTCCAGAAATTGAGCAGGAATACTACAATTTCGAGGCGCTCAACATCCCTGCAGACCACCCCGCGCGCGACATGCAGGACACGTTCTACCTGGCGCCCGGCATGCTTCTGCGTACGCACACGTCGCCTATTCAGGTCCGAACGATGAAACGCGAGAATCCACCCATACGGATGATTGCCACCGGCAGATGCTATCGCCGCGACGCGGTGGATGCAAGCCACACTCCCGTGTTTACGCAGGTCGAAGGTCTCGTCATCGACAAGGGCATTACGTTCGCAGATCTAAAGGGGGTACTCCAGGAATTCGTGAGAGGTATATTCGGCTCATCCACCAACGTCAAGCTCCTTCCTTCATTCTTCCCATTTGTCGAGCCGGGCGCTGAGACCGCAATCTCCTGTCCCATCTGCGGCGGCAAGGGCTGCCCGACCTGCAAGAGCTCCGGATGGATCGAGATGGGCGGCTCAGGCATGGTTCACCAGAACGTATTGCGGGAGGTCGGATACGATACCAGCATCTACCAGGGATTTGCGTTTGGGTGGGGCATCGAGCGGATAGCCATGATCAAGTACGGCATTCGTGACATCCGCATGTTCTACGACAATGACCTGGACTTCCTGAGTCAGTTCTGAGGTGACTGGATGAGAGTCAAGCTGTCTGCGCTGCATGCCGCGATCGATTTTGACTATACTCCCGAGGAACTGGTCACAAAACTGGGCGACGTCGGTATTGAAATCGAATCGACGGAGAGAACCGACGTCACGTTCAGGGACGTCTTCGTTGCACGGGTCATGTGTACTGCACCCCACCCGACACAGCACAGGCTTCAGCTCATAGACCTCGACCTCGGTCTGCGCCGAACGACCAGTGTATGCACGACCGCCACCAACGTGCGTGAGGGCGACATCATCCCAGTGGCGATTCCAGGTGGAAGGACTGCCGACGGCCTGGACATCGCGACGCGCATGTTCGGCACCGTAGAATCGTTCGGGATGCTCTGTTCCTGGAAGGAACTGGGACTCGACGGTGACCTCCTGTCCTCTGAAGAGAAGGAAGGTATTCTACATCTGGGGCCGGGTGCGATTGTCGGGAGCCCGTTCGAGGAAGCATGGCCTGTAGGAGACACTGCCTTCGAGGTGAGCGTCACGCCTGACCGGGGCGACGCCCTGTCGGTTCTCGGATTGGCCCGGTGGATCGGAGTACTCAAGGCAAGGGAGGCGGACCGGCCGTTCGACATGGGCGACATCAAGCTGCCGCTGCCCTCAGCCCTTCCACACGCCCGGAACGACGGAGACCTGGCTGTGACCATCGAAGACCATTCCCTGTGCAGTTCCTACATCGGTGTCCTGGTGCAGGACGTTGCCTCTGGCTCATCGAGCCACGCTTTCCGCACTCAGCTTTACCAGTTGTGTGTTCGTCCCGTCAGCAGGATTGTCGATATGACCAATCTCTGTCTGAAACAGTATGGACAGCCGACCCATGCGTTCGACTACGATCGCCTTCAGGAGCATCGTATCATCGTACGGACGTCTCTGCCCGGCGAGACCATTGTCACGCTGGACGGCGTGTTGCGCTCTCTCGAGCCAGGCACGCTCGTCATCGCAGATGCTGTCGGTCCAGTGGCCGTCGCCGGCGTCATGGGCGGACTGGCATCCAGCGTCACGGCCACGACGACGCGCATCGTCTTCGAGATCGCACACTTCGATCCGAGAGCAGTCGCACGCGCGAGCAGGCACATCGGCATCACGACAGACGCAGCCTATCTCTACGAGCGTGGCACCGATCCGGGGCTCACTGTCAGCGCCGTCGCTTCGGTTCTGTCGGCACTCGTCCGCGAGCAGTGTCTCGGTTCTTACGTCTCACGTGTTGCTTCTGCTGGAATCCCTGTTCCTGCAAGGCTACCGCTGAGTCTCGATGTGGATCGGGTGAACGGCTACCTGGGTTCCAGCCTCGACGCCACAGACATGCAGAGGCTCTTCGGTTATGAAGGAATCGCGTCGAGGGTCACGGGAACAACTCTATCGGTGACACCGCCATCGTTCCGTGGCGACCTGACATCCTGGCCGGAATATGTCGAAGAGGTCGTTAGAATGGAGGGCTATGACGAGTTCCCCTCACACACGCCGAACCTTGTCCTGCGCCGCGGTTCAGAGTCTCCCCTCAAGGCCCTTTGCAAGCGACTGCGTCAGGGTCTCGTCGGAATCGGGCTGGTCGAATCACGCACTGTCAGTTTTGTGCGGGAGAGTACGGTAACCGCGATGGGCCTGCCTCCGGCACCGCTCCTGCTCAACCCGCTCACCGTGGACTGGGATGCTCTGCGCCCCACAATGGCTATTGGTCTTGCAGGAGCCGCGGTGCGGAACCTGTCGCGAGGCCGCGAGGGCTTCGCCTCGTTCGAGATTGGCAAGACGTTCAGCGTTTGTGACCAGTCGTTCGACGAGGAGACGAAGCTTGGCATTCTTCTTACAGGCAAGTGGCAAGACGCGAACTGGACGACCCCCGCCGTCGGCGCCAGCATCTTTGTGCTGAAGGGCATCATCGAGTCAGTTCTCCGCGATCTGCATGTGCCCTGCAACGCTGTGTCATCGGATAGTGCTCTCCTGGAGACTGGTGCAAGCGTCCTGGTTTCCTCGGAAACCACGGCACTGGGCACACTCGGCATTCTCAGGCACGACGTCGGTGCCCTGCTGGGTCTGGAACGGGAGACGTTCTACGCCGAGTTTTCTGTCGATGCGCTGCTGAAGAGCATCCCGGCTATCAGTTTCAAGGAGTTTTCCAGGTTCCCGTCGATCCGGCGTGACATCGCTGTCCTCGTGGACAGTACCATGACGGCCGGCCAATTGCAGGCGATCGTTGCTGAACATGGTGGCCCCCTGCTCAAGGCAATTGTCGTGTTCGACAGTTTTCAGGGGGGCAGTCTACCGGCAGGCAAGAAGAGCGTGGGCTTCTCGATGGAGTTTGCCTCACCCGACCGAACACTGTTCGGCGAGGAGGTCGATATCTTTGTCAACTCCGTCGAGGCCGCCCTCGCAACTCATGTAGGAGGCATACTACGAAGAACCCGGGTATAGAGGCTCAGCAGGCGATTCGCGAATACACGTATGGCAAGGTCGGCTTCGACCGTATCCAGGAGACCTTGGCATCACAGGCCGAGTCGGCGCTGGGTGCCGAAGAAGCACGCGGACTCGCTCCGCTCGACAGCATTGACGCCATCAGGGCAGCCCAGACCGAGACTGATGAAGCGTCTTCGTATCTGGAGCGGTTCGGCGATCTAACCCTCACCAATCTCCTCGACGTGAGAGCCGAGCTGGACAAGGCCAAGGTCCGTCTACAGCTCGCCGGACAGGAAGTGTGGAGGGTTTGCGTCGTCCTGAACGAGCTGTCACGTGTGCGAAAGGCGTTCGTGACGATCAAGGACCTCTATCCCGCGCTGTTCAGCATTTCCCAGGATGTCAAGCCGTTTTCGTCTCTGGCACAAGAGATAGAGCGATGCGTCAATCAGGACGGAGACATCCTCGACGACGCATCGATCAACATCGCAGCCATCCGTCGTGAGAAGATCGAGCTGCAGAAGACCATCAACAAGGTGCTCCAGGATATCCTCGGGAGCGAAGCCTATGGCCGTGCCGTTCAAGACCACATCGTAACGATGCGGAACGACAGGTACGTGATCCCCGTGAAACGAGAGTTCAAGGATGCAATTCAGTCGGTTGTCCACGACCAGTCCGACAGTGGCATGACCCTGTTTGTCGAGCCCACACGGGTGATCGACCTCAACAACCGGCTGCAGATCCTGCAGTCCGATGAGAAGAAGGAGATATCGCGCATCCTCCTCTACCTGACAGATCTCATCGCAAAGGCCGCCCCAGATGTCGAGAAATCGCTGAACGTGGCGGGTCACCTCGACTTCAGTCTGGCCAAGGGACGTCTGGCTCGATCGTGGAATGGCATCAAGCCGTCGGTAAGCCCCAACCTGGAGACCAACCTGCGCAACGTCCGCAACCCATTCGTCGCAGACTGCGTCCCAGTCTCTTTCTCCATTGGCAAGGACTACTTCACGGTGGTCATCACCGGGCCGAACACGGGAGGCAAGACCGTTGCCTTGAAGACCCTCGGCCTTACGGTCCTCATCAGCAAAGCGGGCCTATTCATCCCCGCTTCGGACGGATGCACGGTTGGCCTCTATGACGAGGTTTTTGTCGACATCGGCGACGAACAGAGTATCGAACAGAGTCTGTCGACGTTCTCGGCGCATACATCGAACATTGTCCGCATCCTCGGGCAGGCGACCCGGTACTCACTTGTCCTGCTGGATGAACTCGGCGTTGGCACCGATCCCGAGGAGGGCTCCGCCATCGCAACCGGCATCGTCGACTTCCTGTACCAGAAGCGAGTCACGACGGTCATCACGACGCACTACAGCGGCCTGAAGCTCCTCGCGTACCGGTATGACCAGGTACGAAACGCTTCCGTCGGATTCGACGTCGAAACGCTTCGGCCGACCTACGAGCTCATCCTTGGCTCCCCGGGCGAAAGCCATGCGTTCACCATCTGTGAGAGACTGGGACTCCCCGAAGCCGTGCTTACGCTCGCCCACGATGAGCTGAGCAACGAGCACAAGGCAACCACCGAGTTGATGAGCCGTATCGTGACTGATTCCCAGGAGATCAGCCACACCAAGGAGAGCCTGAGCGTGAACCAGCAGGAACTCGAGAAGCTGCGGGACGATTACGAGGGAAAACTCGCTTTGCTCGAAGCAAACGAGAAACAGGAGTTCAAAGCAGCCCATAGTGAGGCTCGACGCATCGTCGACGATGTCAGCAGGCGCATGGACGATCTGATGAGGCAGTTTCAGGATAGCCTCAAGAACCAGCCGCAGGCCGCCCGCGATGCCAGGCGAGAGGTCGAAGCGACACGCGAGGAGCTTGTCCAGAAAGCGGAGCCGTATGAAGAGAAGCCCCCATTCACCCCCGTCGAAGAAATCGTGCCGGGTGATCTGGTCATCATTACCTCGGTCAACAAACAGGCCATCGTCATCGATGTCATGAAGGACAAGCGCAAGCTTGTTCTGCAGTCGGGTTCCATGCGTACGACGGTGCCTGAAGCACAAGTGCGCAAGCTGACCGAACCCGAGCTCAACTCCTATCAGAACCGCGCCATGCAGTACAGTGGAGCGCGTGAACCGACGCTGCCGTTCGTCCCCATGAAGATCGACCTGCATGGGAGCCGTGTCGACGAGGCGCTCGAGAAACTCGACAAGTACATCGACGTCGCTTACCTGTCAGGCCTTTCATTCGTCTACATCTGCCACGGCAAGGGTTCGGGCATCCTGCGAAAGCAGATCCATGAGTTCCTCAAGACCCTGCCAAGTATTGATCACTTCAGCTTTTCGAGCCCCGAAGAGGGTGGCGATGGGGTGACAATTGCCTACTTCAAATAGAAAGGAACCATTTGAAAAACGAACAGGAACTCGTCTTCTTCGACCTCGAGACAACGGGCCTCGATCAGACTTCTGATCAAATCATCGAGATTGGTGCCGTCAAGGTACGTGGAGGCAAGGAGGTCGGACGATTTGAGCAGTTCTGCCGCCTGAAGGAAGGGGCCCGTCTGCCCGAATTCATCTCTGCCCTCACAGGGATAACTCCTCTCGACCTCGAACCGGCAGAACCCGTGGATCAGGTTGTCGACCAGTTCCTGCAGTTTGCGGGTGGCAGTCCATTGCTGGCGCACAACTCCAGCTTTGATACAGGTTTCCTGCGCAGAGCACTGCATGGTCAGCTCGCCAATGCCGTGTTTGACACGCTGGAACTCGCACGCATTTTTTTCCCGGACCTGCAGAGTCATAGTCTCGTCGCACTGGTCGACTCGCTCGAAATCAAGAAGGAAGAAGCTCACAGGGCTCTTGGAGACAGTCTCTCCTTGTTTCGCTTCTACCGAAAACTGAAGGACAAGATTGCGCAGTCTGCACTCCCTGATTCCATCGTGCAGCGGATCCAGTTTCTCTATCCGGCCGTGGCAGACTTAGGGCTGCTGGAAACCGGCGATACCAGGGCGACGGTTCAACCATCTGAGATGGCAGACCTGGAGGCTGTTCTGACGGACCTCGATCGTTCCCATCTGCCACACCTGAAGGCTCTGAAGCCGGGCGTCACCGGCGACATAGCCTCTCCAGAGATGGCGTTGCTGGCTTCCGGCCGCGATGTCCTCCTGCAGTGTGAACCTCAGTCACTTCGAGCCCGGTACCTCGGGGATATCCAGGCATCCACACGCCCCGGCGCCGTGCTGCTGCGCGCGCCTGCAGCCATCGAACCACTCCTGGAGGACGCGCGACCTGGAGACGCGCGACCGCTCTGGATATCGCAGGAGAGCCCCAACAACCTCGTCTGCCTCATGCTGCTCGATGGAGCGACCCGCAGTCCTACCATGCGTCGCGAATTCGGCTTTGAGCTCTCAGCTCTGATCGTCTATGAATGGGAGACACGTTCAGTCTTCATTCCCGGCATGCCGCTGTTTCTGAAGAAATCCCGTCTCATCAACCACATATCGGCAGCTCACTGCCAGCTCGAGTCAAGCTGTCCGTTTCATGACGTGTGTCCCGTCCGGGAATCGCTAGCCCGTGCGCGCGTCGCCCACCTCCACGTGACCGACCTCGCCGAGGCACCACACGTACTCCACGAACTTGGCGAATCGACACCGGTCCTGGTCTCTTCGCCCGAAACTGAGAAACTCATGAGTGACGTGCTCGACGTGCCTGAGGTGCAGGTTACCTCGATCACGCTGCGTATCATCGCCGGTATTGCAGGCGAGCGAGGCGAAGTTCCAGGTCTCGCCATTGTGGCCGATCTTGCTGCACGCGCCGGGACTCTTCTCGAAGAGCTCTACCTGCGTGTGACCCATCAGGAGAACGCCGGGGTCCGAGGACGCATTGCAATCGGCGAAACACTCTGGTCTGCCGGCGAGTTCGCAGCCCTCAGATCCACGGCGGACGCAATGGCGGAGGCCTTCGCGAACGTAGGGAAGACACTGCCCGCAACGATGCGAATGGCATACCTGACGCAGTGTCGAGACCTTGCTTCTGTTCTGGACAATGCAGACAACCCTGCCTACGCCGTATGGATGGAGCGTCAGGGTCAGGAGATCATGCTGGCGAGCACCAGGACGGTCCTTGCCTCACGCATCCGGGCCTGCAACGCTTACGCCCAGTTTTTCCTCGCCGGGACAAGCGTATGTCCTGCCGGTGACCAGCGATTTCTGCCCGAGACATTCGGTCTCATAGGTCCCGAGCCCGCCGCCGTTGTCGTCGACCCTGAGCTGGACGGCCCTCGTGTCCCAACGTTCGTGACGCTGCACCTGCCGAAGCCAAACGACTCCGGATTCGAAAAGGACGGTGCCCGTCTCATTGGAGAAGCGATGAGACGCTTCCCCGGAAAAGCGATGGTCGCCTCGAACTCTCTCGAGACACTGCGCCGCATGCAGTCGTTTCTTGCGCGCGAGCCTGGACTGGCCGAATACAGCCTGTTGCTGCCCAAGAACGGGCACACACGGACGCAACTGCTGGAACAGTTTTCTGGCCAGAACAGGGCTATTCTACTCATCCCGTTCGACTACCTAAGCTTCGGTGACATCGTATCGGCGAAGTTTCTGTTTGTCACCAAGTTGCAGTTTCCCAACTCGTTCCTTCCAACGGTGACGCGCCTCAAACAAGCGCTCAAAGAGAAGCGGGGCGATGCCTTCCGGCAGTTCGACCTACCCTATGCACTGGCCCTGCTGCAATACACACTGCACCAGATGGATCCGCACACGCTGCGAAGCGTCTTCATGCTGGACAACCGAAGCTTCAGTTCAGCCTACGCGGATCGTATCCGGACTGTCCTGCCGACGCCTTCGCTGTTCCTGCCGATGGAGAGTCAGGAGAGTCTCTTGCAGCATCTCGACCGCTGGATACGCAACCAGACTCTATGAAGCGTTCGTCAGACCTCGTAGAAAAACCGCACCTCGGCGTCCAGCAAGCATAGCATTGAACGAGACACGTGATGTGTGATACGATTGCGGCTCTTGCACCAACCTCCACAGACGCCCACACCTTCCTGGCAAAAAACAGCGACCGCGAGCCGAACGAGGCCCAGCTCCTGACGGTTGTGCCACACAGGACCCACAGCGAGCCGAGACTCAAGACGTCCTACATCGAAGTCGATCAGGTCCGGGAAACCAACGCCGTCCTGCTCTGCAGGCCTTTCTGGATGTGGGGTGTCGAGATGGGCGTCAACGAACATGGTGTCGCCATCGGCAACGAGGCGGTCTTCACTCGTGGGGGGTACGGTGCAACAGGGCTGACCGGCATGGACTTGCTCAGGCTGGCTCTGGAACGTTGCGACAGTGCTCGTTTAGCTGTAGATATGATCATAACACTGCTGGCACAGCATGGCCAGGGTGGCAACTGTGGCTTCACCGAGCGGTTCTTCTACCACAACAGCTTCCTGATCGCTGACCCAACCGAGGCCTGGATCCTGGAGATGGTCGGAAAACAGTGGGCTCGCAAGAAGGTCAGCGGAACCGGGGCGATCTCCAACCTCCTGACGATCGGCTCCGACTGGGACGAGCTGTCGCCAGGTGCCGAGGCCTTCGCCGAGCAGAAGCACCTGCGACGTGGCTAGGATAGAATGGATCTCGCAGCCACGTTCTCTGACCCTCTGTTTACGAGGTTTCCCAGAGCATGCGCGCGTCGTGCCAGCAGCCTCAGCTCTCTCGGTTCAAGCGCGCCAGCCACCGTAGCAACGATGAAAGCAGCGCTCCGTCAGCATGACGATCCGGGCTATGTTCTCTCGACAGGCAGTGTCCGTGCGGTGTGCATGTATTTTGGCGGTCTCGTGGGCGATCAGACTGTTGGCAGCATGGTGGCAGACCTCGACAAGTCAGGGCCCGTCGCATGGGTCACGGGCGCATCGGCGCTGTGCATTGCTCTGTTCAAGCCGCTCGCGCTGGATGCCGAAGGCACTGGTATGTTCGGTGAGGACCAACAGGAAGAGGCGCACAACTACTGGCTCGAGAACGAGCGCATCTCCCGGAACCTGCAGAACAACTATGCCCAGAAGCATCAGGCCATCGAGAAGCTGCGAGCCCCGCTCGAGCAGCGCTTCGAGGAGATGATGGCAGATTCCGCACCGGAGCACCACAAGCAAGCTGCGCGGGAGTGCTTCGAGGTGGAGAAAGAGTACCGTGTTGCCGTCTGGAAAGCGATTGGGCCACGGGACCACCCGACGAGACACTCTCCCCTGTTCTCCCTGCAATGGCGGGGGGAGAACAGAAAACTCGCCCGTCGGTGGCCCGCCTACTCGCAGTCCTCGGAGAACGCCTCGACCGTGTAGGTGAAGACGCTCAGACCCGGTTGAGAGAGGCTCTCTGTGTGGAGCCCAGCCTTGTGGCAGAGAGCCTCGAGGAATCCGTGGACGTTGGGCAGCTGCTCCCAGACCTGTGGCAGGAACGTGGCCTGATAGACTCCGCGTTGAAGAATGACGCCGGGGTGTGTTGCCGCTAGCTTCGATTGGAGGTCCGCCAGCGAGGAGAACGCGAGTTCAGCCGGAAGAGAAAGCAGAGAGATCTCGATACATAGATCTGCAAACTCCGCCTCCTCGACGGGTCCGAACCGTGGGTCGTTGAAGGCTGCCGAAAGCGCATTGGACGCAACCGCCTGGACCAGAGGGGAGACAGGCATGATCGTTCCGATGCAGCCTCGAAGTTCTCCGTGCTCAGTCAGCGTGACAAAGACTCCTTGATCCTGCCAGAACTTGTCGTCAGGGAATTCCTCGCGCGTCGGTGTCAGTTCGTGGGCATCCAGCAGCCGCCTGCGAATCGATTCACGCGCCAGCAGAAGCAACTGAAGGCGTTCATGTTCATTCATGCCCATTCCTGTCCTCCCAGAAGCCAATGGACGCATATCCGACGACCGCAGACTTGTCCCCTGCGGTGTCACCGGAATTCCTGTATTCGACGAGCCGGGACCTCCAACCGCGTATGCGTGCCATGGCGAGTATCGTCCTGATCGGCATGAAACCACAGGCGTCGTTGCCACCCAGCTTGCCACCTTCTCCCTTCAATATGTGCCCGATCGTGGTGCAGTCATGTTCCACTGCCATGTCATATGGATCGTAGTGACTGAGGTCGCTGGAGGCGACGACGAGCATGTGTGGAAGATTCAGTGCCAGGAGCTCCTGAGCCAGGCTCGCCGTGTCCACCTCTCCCAGCACCAATGGAATGATGTTGAAGTCCCCCAGGGATACCTGCAGGAATGGCAACTGCACCTCGACCGCGTGCTCCATTGCATGGGCCTGACCGGACGTGAACACCGAGGAGCCCCTCGTCAGGAGCTTCGTTGCATCAGACACGTTGATGTCTCCCAGCGGCGTTCGGAACACGTCTGCTTCCGGGAGTGCCGCACCCTTGAACCACACGTGGTGACTCGGGGCAAGGACGACCACAGTGGTGTGCACAGATTTGTCCAGGCTTGTAAGACAGGCGTAGCCCCCTCCCGCCACGGGACCCGAGTACACGTACCCGGCATGAGGAACGATCAACCCCCTGCACACAGCGCCGGCTGTGTCTGCCGGCAGACGTGCGCCCTCGATATATCCCTCGACGTCGCTGCGCAGTTCACGAGCCTCCGCCGGATAGAACTGTCCGGCAACGACGGCATGTCGTATCATCGGTCCACCCCCTTGATGTGAGTCCCGCACTTCGGACAGGTCAGGCCCGTCCTGGCTGTCACCGTGTAGCCCTGCCGTTCTACCACTGTCGCCCCACACTGTGGACATACCGTATCACTGGCTTCATCGTGGACCGAGAGGTTCCCCGAATAGACATGGAGCAGCCCTTCCTCACGTCCGGTCTGCAGCGCCCTCGCGATTGAAGCAGCCGGGGTGATCGGCCTATCCTGCATGTGATACATCGGGAAGAACCGCGAGACGTGCCACGGCATCGCGGGGTCAATTGAGGCAACGAAGTGCGCCATGGCCCTCAGTTCCTGCTGACTGTCGTTGAGCCCGGGGATGATCAACGATGTGATCTCCTCCCAGGCTCCTGCGTCATGGATCGCTCGTATGGCATCGAGGACAGGCTGGAGGCGTCCGCCGCACACGCGTCGGTAGAAGTCATCGGAAAACGACTTCAGGTCGATATTGTAGGCATCGATCAGGGGCAGCGCTTCATCCAGTAGCTCACGGGAGTAGAAGCCATTGGACACGAATACCGTGCGCAAGCCGGCCTCTCGTGCCTGTACGGCGATGTCCAGGGCATACTCCGCCCACACTGCGGGCTCATTGTATGTACAGGCGATCGATGACGCTCCCTGCCGCAGCGCCAGTTGCACGACGGCTTCCGGGTCCAGGAAGGGCAGGCGGGACAGCTGGTCATCGACATCTCGCGCCTGCGAGAGTTCGTAGTTCTGGCAGAAGGCGCAGGTGAAATTGCACCCGAATGTGCCCAGTGAGAGTGCGGTCGATCCGGGAAGGAAGTGATACAGCGGCTTCTTCTCGATGGGATCGAGGGCAACCGATGCCGGGAGACCGTAGACCGTAGATTGCAGTTCTCCCTGAACGGTGCGACGTACACCACACAGTCCGGTTCTCCCCTCAGCAACCGCACATCCATGAGGGCAGGCAAGACACTTGACCGTCCCGCCCTCCTCCGCGCGACTGAGCCTCGCTGGTCTCATGTCGTCTCCTCCGCCCCTAGCGGGGTTGTCTCTACGAGCCGGATGGCTAGCCGAAGGGCCGCACGTGTCGATTCGATGCGGATGTGGCGTCGATCCCCGACCAGAAGTAGTCGCTCCACTGTGCGCGCCCGTGGCGTCGCGCAGGCCACGAACACGGTTCCGACAGGCGTACCTCTGTCGTCCGATGTCGGTCCGGCTACTCCTGTCGTCGCGAGCCCTACCTGCACGCTCAGCCTCTCCCTGCAGCCCTGAGCCATAGCTTCCGCCACCTCGGCGCTGACAGCGCCATGCTGCTCCAGCAGTTCGGCCGGCACCCCCAGCAGCACTGTCTTCTCCCGGTCCGTGTAGCCGATCACGCCACCCATGTATGATACCGATGCTCCTGATACAGCAGTGATGGTCTCTCCAACCATCCCCCCAGTCAGCGACTCAGCCGTGCCCAGGCGCCAGCTCCGCTGAGCCAATACGTTCAAGAGTGCTCCGGCAACCGCCAGGAGACCATCTTCCGCGTCTTCGCTCATCCGCCCGCCAGGCGGCGCGCCCTCCGTGCCACCTCAAATCGCACCTTGTCGATATCAATGCCCAACAACTGCCTGTGCTCCATGACCCAAGAACCTGCAACCATGACCGAGTCGACAGCCCGACTGTTTGCCGACCAGATGAGATGGGAGACCATGTTGTTCTTCGGACAGAAGGATTCATCCTCGAGGTCCCAGAGGACCAGGTCTGCTGCCGCCCCCTCGCTCAGTATTCCGACCCCCTCAAAACCAAGTGCTTGAGCCCCGTTGCTCGTGGCCATCGCAAGGAGGCTGGCGTTGCTGATATCCGAGACGTCCATGGTCGAACCTTTCATGACCAGACCCAGCACCCGCAATTCCTCCAGCATGTCGACGTTGTCATTGCTGGCCGCCCCGTCCGTTCCGACGCAAAGGTTCACCCCACTTCCCAGCAGGAGCCTGTAGTCGGCGATACCGGACCCAAGCTTGAGGTTGCTCCGGACGTTCAGGGCAATGCTTGCCCCCGCGTCACGCAGGATTTCCGTATCACGGGCGGTCATATGGACACAGTGGGCAGCGAGGAGCCGCGGCGGATTCTCGAAGTATCCCTGGTCAGCATAGTACGAGATGGGAGACGCACCATACGCTGCAGCGAACTCCTCGATTTCCTTGCGTGTCTCGTGAAGGTGAAACTGCACGATGACGCCCAGCTCGCAGGCTCGCTCGAAGTTCTCCCGGACGAATGCCGGCGTCGTGGTATATGGAGCATGCGGCCCAAAACTGGTCTTGATCCGTCCGTCGGCCTTATTGTTCCAGCGCACGACGAACTCTTCGGACTTCTCCAGCTTGCCCCGCTCGTTGTCAAGAGAGGCGGTACCTGTCGAGAGATTAGCTCGTACGCCTGCCTCGACCACAGCCCGGGCTACATCGTCTTCGAGGAAGTACATGTCGGCGAACGTCGTCGTCCCGGACATGATGCCTTCGGCCAGCGCAAGCAAGGTACCATAGTAGATGTCGTCACCATTCATGAGAGCTTCGCGTGGAAACATGTAGTTTTGCAGCCACGCATCAAGAGACACTTCGTCGGCTAGCCCGCGCAGGAGCGTCATGGCAAGGTGCCCGTGGGTGTTGACAAACCCAGGAGTAACCAGGTACCTCGACGCGTCAACGACTCTGGCGCCCTCGGGCGGATCCACGTGGTCAGCGATGCGGCCGATCTTCATTCCGTCCACAACGATATCCACGACCCGCGTCGCGTCATCGCTTCCACGTCCAGTATCAAGTATCTTGGCTGATGTGAATACTCGTACCATCGTGCACGCTCCTTTTCCTATATCATAGCAAATCTCACACAAATCTCGCTAGCGAAAGGCCCACCCCGACAGGGGCGGGCCAATAAATGCGTCCTGAAGCAGCGGCTCTAGATGCCCTTTGGAGTTATGCCGAACGACTTGCCGTCTTCGAGAGGCTCGCCCGGTGTCGAGAGCATGCTCCGTATATCCTTGGGCATGCGGAAGATGCGCTCATGCGTCACGCCGTCGTAGAACTTCAGTGCGCTGGTGTCCCCAACGCGATCAGCCAGAATCCTGTCGACCGTCGCGGCATCCATGTTCAGCGGGTCATTCTTCTTGGAAGCCAGGACATACGACCAGGGAACATCATACGCGCCCACATAGGAATACAGCGAACGAGCGATCGGGAACACCGAACGAATGGTATCCAGAATCCTCTTGTGGACGGCAACATTCGTCGGCTTCAGATACGACGAAGTGACACAGAGAGTACCGCCCTCGTCCAGAACGCGGAATGCATGCTGATAGAACTCCTTCGTGAACAGGACACTAGACGGCCCGCCCTCGAAGAGATCGGTCAAGTCTTCGATGATCACGCTGTAGGAGTGGTCAGGTTGACGCTCGATGAATTTGCGGGCGTCCTCGAAGTGCATGCTGACCTTAGGGTCGTGAAACGCGCCCTGATGATACTCCGGCAGGTACTGCTCATACAACTGATTGGCTTCCTCGTCGATGTCGCACATATCGATGTGCTCGACCGACTTGAAGCGCAGCAGTTCGCGCAGAGACGCACCTTCACCGCCTCCGACAACCAGCACGTTGCGGGGGTCCGGATGACAGACCATGGCCGGCTCGTTCAGGCACTCGTGATAGATGTATTCGTCCTTTGCGGAACTCTGGCAGTCGCCATCGAGAATCAACATCTTGCCATAGTGCTCAGACTCGACGATTTCTACCGTCTGATACTTGGTCTTCCTGGTGGCAATCACGCCAGTGAGCGCGTGGAGGTGAACCTCCCCGGGCTCAAATGTGTCATGATACCACTGCCATGCCATCTCTCATAACCTCCGTCTCGACGACCGAGTGCCCATAAACGCGTGGGCGTCCCTCGATCTCCTGTCCACGAGCAATCTCCGTCTTGACGATTGTCGTTGCCTCAAACTTCTCAGCGGCATACTCCATGGCCCGCCATGGATCGGTCTTTTCTCCACAGGTATAAACGTCTAGGGCAGCGTATCCGTACTCAGGCCATGTGTGAATGGACAGATGCGACTCGGAAATCACTACTACCCCACTAACCCCCTGAGGAGCAAAATGGTGAAACGCCAATTCCAGGATCTCTGCATTTGCTTGCAGAGCAGACTCGCGCAAGATCTCCTTAACTCTGTCCAGATCGTTCAAGACATCCGGATTACACCCAGAGACCTCGACTACCATGTGTCTACCTTCGGTGCGCATTTCGACCACCACCCCCTTTCAAAGATTAGTAAAGTAAGGATGAGGACGTTACTTTAACGTGTAGCATGATACCAGCAATCGCCCGGATTGCAATGACGATGGGCCTCACGCATAGACGTCCGTGACAAGGCACACGAGGTACCGAAAGGCGGGCTCGCGTCTGACCCGACGCCCCGGCGTGATCATGGCGAATCCCGAACGCTGTGCGTCTGCTCCCCATAGGCCGACTGGTTGGAAACTCGCAGGAACGTATCGGTCTAGTAGAATCAACCTGAATAGCGCAATCGGACCGTTTGAACCACGGTGTGGTCTCGACCGAGACGCAATAGTTCAACAGGAGGTCGCCAGTTGCTCCTGCAGGAAAGAGAGGCGGCGCCAGCTTGCTGATCATGGTGGTCATCATGACGGTCGTGATGAGTGTGTTTGCCGTCTCCGTCTCACAACTGTCTCGATCACGGTCTTCCACACTCATCGGTGAGGCAATGGAGAAGCAGATCCCCTATCTGACAGAAGACGTTACAAATCAGATGATCCATAACTTGAGCTCCCGGGGGCCAATCCGATTGGCCTGACCGCAGCGCGGGACCTGGGTCCGAGTTACGCCTGTGAAGCCTCCTATGCAAGTGCCACTAAACCGTTTGGCCAAGGTTGTCTGGAACGGTCTGTCATCTCAGGGCTTCGCTCCTGTAACGACGGCCAGTCCGGGGTCCCCGCGCGATCTCAAGGTGGCAACCTTCAGCCTGGCAGCCGAAGGAACATGGGGGCAGTTTCTTGCGTTCGTGGACGCCATCGAGCGCTATCCGGGAGTCGTCTTGCTTGGAGGGCTACTTGAACTGTCGTTCCTGGGAGGGAACGGGGGAGTCGACGTACTGAACGTACCTATCAGGTTCTAGATGAGCTCGCCCAACGACCCCTCCTGGATGATCCAGAAGGGAGACTTTGCGGTCACCACACCGCCAGCCGACCCCTCGGCGGTACCCACGGCACCCTAGGACCGACAGGCAACCGCTGGGGCCGAGACACGCTCAGTCTGCAGGAATGTCCGGCTTTTCGTCCAATTCGCCGGGCACATCCTCGGCGTCCAGTACTGTCTGTGCTGCTGTCGCGTTTTCTTCGTCCACCAGGATGTCGAATGACCCGAAGGGCCCTTGGTAGACAGTACCGTACCCGTCCTTGACTGAGCGCTTGGCCATGGCGGGAATCCCGGCAGCAGCAAGGAGGCCGACAATCATGTTTGCTTCCAGTTCATCCGAAGCTGCTGTGATGGCAACTAGTCTGGTATCCATGACGCCAGTATAGTCTGAATGCCGACCGGTACCACAAGCACCCGGGTGACAGCTTCGTCATTGCATTTTGGGTCCATGACCATAGAATATGTAAGAATTAGTTGGGGAGGCAACCATGGTCAGAGTACGCTACGCACCGAGCCCTACCGGTCATATTCATGTCGGCAATGCCCGGACGGCGATTTTCAACTACCTGTATGCCAGACACGAGGGCGGGACCTTCATTATGCGCCTCGACGACACCGATCTCGAACGGTCGACCGAAGAGAACATCGACTCGATGCTCGACGACATTCGCTGGCTGGGCCTGGATTGGGACGAAGGGTTCCTGAAAGGCGGTAACCGCGGCCCCTACCGCGAGACTGAGCGCAAACCTCTCTACGATACGTACATCTGGCAGCTGCTCGATGAGGACAAAGCGTACCGGTGTTTCTGTACGAAGGACGAGCTCGAGGCCGAACGGCGCAAAGCGGAAGCCGAACATCGCATCTATCGATACGGCGGCACCTGTGCCCACCTGAGTGCTGAACAGATCGAGAAGAACATTGCGGAAGGCAAGCCATACGCGATCCGCCTGCGCATTCCACAGGAAGACGTGGTCGTCCACGACCTCATTCGAGGTAATGTCCAGTTCAAGGCAGAGGAATTCGATGACTTTGTCATTGCCCGTCAAAACGGTATTCCCATCTATAACTTCGCGACCGTCATCGACGACGCGTTGATGAATATCACGCACATCATCCGGGCAGAAGAGCACTTGTCAAATACGCCACGCCAGGTCTTCATCTATCGGGCACTAGGCTTCGACGTCCCGCAGTTCGCCCACGTCTCGCTCATCCTTGCTCCGGATCACAGCAAGCTCTCGAAGCGACACGGCGCCGTCTCCGTCGGCGAGTACCGCCTTGAAGGATATCTGCCCGAGGCACTCATCAACTATCTCGTGCTCCTGGGATGGTCCCCCAAGGACGACCGCGAGTTCTTCACCGTGGACGAGCTGATCAAGGAGTTCTCGCTTGGGGGTGTGGGCAAGTCCGGCGCTGTCTTCGACAAGAAGAAACTGACATGGATGAACCACATGTACCTCGCCAAGAAAGATGCGGCAGCCATTCTGACGATCCTCAAGAAAGACTTCGCCGAACAGTATGCTGCAGCATTCGGAGGACTCCCTGAAGACAAGACGCTGGCTGCCATCGACCTCACTAAGGGCAATGCGCAGGTCCTCCCGGATCTCTTCCGGATCGCTCGCAACATCGTCCAGCCAGACGTCATCATCAGCGACGAGAAGTCTCAGGAAGTCATCGACTCGCCAGAGGCGAAACAGGTCCTGCGGTACCTCATGGAACACTTTGCCGCTATCCCATTCGGCCAGGGCGATGACGCAATGAGCTCCTGGGTGGAAGACCTTCGCAACCAGATTCCACTCCCGGCCAAGAAGCTCTACAGTCCCATCCGTGTTGCGCTGTTTGGCGCCAAGGACGGCCCGGAGATCATCAAGCTGTTCCTGATGCTGGAGCCATCCTCCATTCGCGAGCGCCTCCAAAAAGCCTTGGCTCTCTAACCAGCTCTTCACCCCCAGACCACGACCCCTCAGCGTTGCTCTTGCTGAGGGGTCGTTTCTCTGTCACAGTTCATCGAACTGGAGCGCGTGCTCAGAGGCGCACAGAGGAAGAAGTGTGGAAGGGACTACAGCTTGTTGGCTTCGGCAATAAGAGTGTCGATAAAGGCGGAAGGCTCGACGTTGCGGACGGGTTCGCCGCGCACAAAGAGGACGCCCTGGTCACGGCCGCAGGCAATGCCGACATCGGCCGCCTTTCCCTCGCCGACACCGTTGACGACACAACCCATGAGTGCAACGGTCACCGGCTTCACGATCTCACTCAGCCGTTCCTCGAGCTGAGCCACAAGGGACAGGATGTCGGGGACTTCACAACGGCCGCATGTCGGGCACGACACAATCTGTGCGCCACGTCTTCGCAAGTCCAGTGCCGCAAGCAGCGTCCATGCTGCGTCGACCTCCAGACCCGGGTCGCCGCTGATGGAGTACCGGATCGTATCGCCGATGCCGTCGAGGAGCAAGGAGCCGATGCCGGCGCTACTCTTGACAAGCGACTGTCTCAGTGGTCCTGCCTCCGTGACCCCAAGATGAAGAGGGTAGTCGCTGCAGCCTGCAACAATGCGCACGGCTTCCACCATCTCACGGACATCGCTGCTCTTCACGGACACCACGATGTCATGAAAGTCCGCTTCCTCTAGAAGTCGCGCTTCTCGCAGCGCTTCTTCAGCGAGGGCATGGGCTCTCTCTGAACGCGTGAGCTCAAGGTCCATCGACCCAAGATTTGCGCCGACACGGATCGGGACAGACGCCGACTTCGCGGTCCTGGCGACCTCACGCACCATCGCCCAGTCCTTGATGTTGGAAGGGTTCAGGCGGATCTTGTCAACACCGGCTTCGATGGACGCCAGCGCAAGGCGTGGGTCGAAGTGGATATCGGCAACCAGCGGTATGGACACCTCCCTTCTGATGGTCCGCAGGGCCCGGGCCGCTTCCATATCCTTCACTGCGAGGCGAACGAGTTCACATCCACGAAGTTCCAGCTCATGGATCTGACGGACGGTCGACGCGACGTCATGGGTATCCGTCTTGGTCATCGTCTGCACGACGACGGGATGGTCGCCACCCATGATCACGGACCCTGCCTTGACGACACGCGACGCGCGACGTTCCATCGCTACCGTATGAAGATTCCCGCCACGTCCTTGATGGAGATCAGGACCATGATGCCGAGAAGCGCGAACAGGCCGATGCTCTGGATTGTCCCCTGGCGCTCCGGCGAGATGCGGCGACGGATGACGGCTTCCGCCAGCAGGAACAGGACCCAGCCGCCGTCCAACGCAGGAATGGGCAGAAGTTGGGTCAGCCCAATGGCCACCGAGATGATGCCGGTCAGCCACAACAGGCTCATGAACCCGCCCATGGCAGCTTCACCCGTCATACGGGCAATGCCGATGGGGCCGGTCAGGGACTGGACACCTCTCTTCGTGAACAGCAGTGGAAGCGCCTTGATGTAGGTGACAATGTATTCTCCCGTGAACGTCAGCGCGCGCCAGACAGCCTTGAACGGGTTGTAGCGAACGAACCCGGGCCCATAGCCGATCGCAACATAGCCGAGGTTCGCATCCAGGGCAGGAGTCACCAGGATATCGACCTGCGATCCGTTGCGAGCGACGCGGATCTCTATCTGCTGATTCTCGCTGGCTCGGACGGCAGCCGAGATCTGATCGAAATCCTTCATGGGCGCGCCGTCGATGGCAAGAATGTTGTCACCTGCCTTGAGGCCTGCTGTTTCTGCGAGAGAGGAAGGCGTCACCGTGCCCACCTTGGTGGATGCACGCGGGTCTCCAAGCGTCGAGAACACGATGCTGAAAATGAGGAACGCCAAGACCAGGTTGCCAAGCATGCCGCCGACCATCGTAAAGAGGCGAGCCCACCATCCCTTCGTGTAGAAACCGTCGGGTGCATCGTAATTGGACTCCATGCCCTTGATCTTCACGTATGCGAGGATAGGCAACGCGTTGATCTTGTAGACCGTTCCACCGCGCGTACGCGACCAGATGGTGCGGCCGAACCCCAGTCCAAACTCTTCCGTCTGCGTATGGGACGCGCGTGCCGCAAGCATGTGGCCTCCCTCGTGGAACAGGGTCGCCAACGTGAAGCTAAACACAAACGCGAGGACCGTAACAAGTATTTGCACAGGTCAGACTCCTTTGTGGTTGCCCGGCTGCGTGCCGTATTTCTTCTCATACCACTGTTCAGCCAGTTGACGCCCGTGGGCCACGGCTTCGACGTGTGCTCGAACAGTCGGGTCGAGGACCTCGTCCCCGGTCTCGCTGAGCACGTATCGCAGGGCCGCCACTATATCGCCAAACGTACCCTGTGCAACAAGGAAGCGTGAAACCGCAACCTCGTCCGCCCCGAGAACTCCCAGCATCGCCCTTGGCGACCGCCTCTCCGCTTCACTGCCGACGGCAAAGGCTTCAAACTTCGCGTCGATGGGCTCGAACGTGAGCTGTCCCAACTCTTCCAGGCGCAAGCGGGTCACCTGTTCGTGCAGGGGGCGATCGGGAGCCGACAATGCGTAGGCAATGGCGACGCGCATGTCGGGACGGTAAACGACGGCACGCGTGGTGCCATCCCGGAACTCGACCAGACCGTGGACCACGGACTGAGGATGCTGAACTGCCGCGATCCGCTCCCGGTCGACACCGAACAGCACGTGTGTTTCAGCCAGCTCGAGTGCTTTGTTGAACAGCGTCGCCGAATCGATGGTCACCTTGCGGCCCATCCGCCATGAGGGATGCGCCAGCGCCTGTGCTGCTATCACCCCGTCCAGCTCCGCCGCCGGCTTCGTTCGAAATGGACCACCCGACGCAGTCAGCACAACGCGCTCGACAGTCTCGGGATCCTCACCCACAAGGCACTGCCAGACAGCCGATAACTCACTGTCGATGGGACGCAGCTGCGCCCTGAATGGCTCCAGCAGGTCTCCCAGCGTGATGAGCAGTTCCTTGCTGGCGATGGCTATGGGCAATCCCGATCGCAGCAGGTCGTAGACGACTTGCGCCAGGTCAGTCGAGGCTGCTGCGACCACAGCCATGTCGAAAGCGACCCTGCCGAGCATCGAGGGCAGGTCCTCATCGCTGACCACCGGGATACGCAGGTCATGACGCTCGAGCCTGATCGTCAGCCGTTCACGAGCGGCATCGTCCGACATTGCGACGAAGCGCGGCCGAAAGGCCACGGCCTGTTCAGCGAGCAGCTCGTCGTTAGTGTGCGCGGTCAGACCGACGATGTGGTATCGCTCGGGCTGAGCTCGTACCACGTCCAGCATCTGGGTTCCAATGGAGCCCGTCGAACCAAAAAGCATGAGACCCTTGCTGCCCGTCATGAGCGGCCGAACCTCCGGTTCCTGGATTTGAACTTCTGCACGATCATGTCGAGCGTCGCCGGCGTGAACTCCGGCCACAGTACGTCGAGAAAGAACAACTCGGCATAGGCCATCTCCCACAGCAGGAAGTTGGACACCCGCGACTCTGCCCCGGTACGGACAACAATATCGGGGGGAGCCTCACCCCCCAGCCACAGATACGAATCGAACCTGTCTTCGGTGAGATCTCCGGGGGCCGCCGTTCCCGCTGCACATTCGGCAGCAAATGCCTTTGCCGCATGCAGGATCTCCGCCCGTCCTCCATAGTTGAAGGCGACGTTGAGATGAAGACCGTCGCAGGATGCCGTACGCTTCTCGATTGTCTCGACAGAATCGCTGACGTCGGCGGGCAACGCCGCACGATCTCCGATGATCCGCACTCGCACGTGCTGAGAAACCAGCTCCGGCAACCACTTCGTAACCGCCGTAACAAACAGGTGCAGGATGTAGCTGACTTCATCCGGAGGTCGCTTCCAGTTTTCCGTCGAGAAGGCAAAAATGGTCAAGGCGGTCACACCCAACCCGGGCGCAGCCGCCACGATGTCATGTACTACCTGAGCGCCCTGCCTGTGGCCGGCGATTCGAGGGAGTCCACGCTCCACCGCCCATCTGCCATTGCCGTCCATCACAATGGCGACATGAAGCTGACTGCTTGTAGTCACGACGTCAGGCGTCCCTACAGAGACAGGATCTCCTTCTCCTTGGCTTCGAAGGCTTTGTTGATCTCTGTGACGTGTTTGTCTGTGAGTTTGTCGAGCTCTTCCTCAAGCCGATGCTGCTCATCCTCGGACAGTTCCTTGGCCTTCTCCTTTGCCTTGATATCATCGCGGACATCACGGCGAACGGAGCGGATCTCTTCGCGGAACTTCTCCGTGAGCTGGGAGATACGCGCTACCATCTTCTTCCGCTCGTCAAGAGTCAGATCCGGGAAGACGAGCCGTACACGCTGGCCGTCATTGGTAGGTGTGACGCCGATGTTGGCCTTCAGGATAGCGCGCTCAACTTCCTTCAACAGGTTCTTGTCCCATGGTTCCACAACAAGGACCTTCGCCTGTGGAGCCGAAATCGTAGCGACATCCTTCAGAGGGTTACGCTGTCCGTAGGCCTCAACGACGACACCGTCAACGTAGGCCGGTGTGATTCGACCGGCGCGAATCTCGGAGTAGTCCTTGAGAAGGGCCTGATGAGCAGCCTGCATCTTGGCATCGATTGGCGTGAAGTACTTGTCCACCTAAGCCTCCTTAATCAGAGTTCCAATGTCGCCTTGCATCACCGCCCGGACAATGTTACCGGGCTTGTTCATGTTGAACAGCAGAATTGGAAGATGGTTCTCGCGGCAAAGAGAGACGGCCGTCGCGTCCATCGCCTTCAGATGGTCTGCCAGAAACTGGTCGTAGCCAATCTGGCGATACGGTGCGGCTGTCCTGTCCGTGCGCGGATCGCCGGAGTAGACTGCGTCCACGTTCGTACCCTTCAGGAAGATGTCCGCTCCGACCTCGACGGCTCGAAGAGCCGCCACGGTGTCCGTCGTGAAATACGGGAGACCGGTCCCTCCTACGAAAATGACGACACGATTCCTGCGGAGGTGTTCGAGAGCCCGCTGGCGGACGTACGGCTCACAGACCTGATCCAGACGCAATGCTGACATAGCCCTCGCTTCGAGTCCCACCTGCTCGAACGCCGACTGCAGCGCCAGTCCGTTCATGATGGTCGCCAGCATCCCCATGTAGTCGGCCGTGGCACGGTCCAGACCCGTACCCTCGGCGTTGGCTCCTCGCCAGATGTTTCCGCCGCCGATGACCACACCGACCTGCACGCCAAGTCCAAGAAGCTGCTGCACCTCTCGCGAGATGAACTGCAGTACCGAGAAATCGATGCCAGAGGCGGCGCTGCCCTTCAGAGCCTCGCCGCTGAGTTTCAGTACTACTCTTTTGTATAACGCCGCCATGGGTGTGAGTGTATGTCGAAGACTAACAGACTGTGGGCTTGCCGCCGATCTTGAAGCGCGCAAACCGCGTGACCACGATGTTCTCGCCGGTCTTGGCAATCACCGCCTTGATGAGCTCCTCGATCGTCTTGCTCTCATCACGGATATACGGCTGCTGCATCAGACAGTTCTCTTTATAAAATGCTCCCAACTTGCCCTCGATGATCTTCTCCCAGATTTGCCCCGGCTTTTTCTCAGCCTCGAGCTGGGCGCGGTAGAGACCCTTCTCATGCTCGACGACGTCCGCCGGAACGTCCTCCGGACGGATGAAGGAAGGATCCGTGGCCGCGACCTGTATCGCAATCTCCTTGCCCAGACCCTGGAATTCCTCGGTCTTGGCGACGAAATCGGTCTCACAGTTCAACTCGACCAGGACACCCAGCTTGCCACCGGCATGGATATAGGTGAAGACTATGCCGTCTCCAGCCTCGCGTGACGACTTGGAACCAGCCTTGGCCAGTCCCTTCTCTCGCAGCACGTCGATAGCTTTGTCGATGTTCCCATCACAAGCTACGAGTGCCTTCTTGCAGTCAAGTACACCGGCGCCGGTTCGTGCGCGCAGGATCTTGACAGTCTCCATGTCAATCGTTGCCATTATCTCACCTCATTCTCGTCGTCCGTGCTGTCCTCTACCTCTACCGCAATCTCCTTCGCCTTCTCAGCTTCATGGGCGAAGTCGGCCATGCTGGCGTGCTCCTCGTTTGCCTCGGACTGCTGCACGCCCTCGCGTCCCTCGATCAGGGCACTGGCCATGAGCGCTGTGATGAGACGGAGAGACCTGATTGCATCATCGTTTGCCGGAATCTGGTAGTCGATCTCGTCAGGGTTGCAGTTGGTGTCGACGATGGCGACCACCGCAATGCCAAGCGCATGTGCTTCCTGAATGGCGCTATGCTCCTTGTGGGTGTCGATGACATAGATGGCCCGGGGAAGGCCTTCCATGGTACGAAGACCGCCGAACAGCTTGCTCAGGCGAGCCTTGGACTTCATGGTCCTCGTGCGTTCCTTGATTCCCATTGCCTCGACAACGCCATCGGCTTCTTCACGGTCGATCTGCTTTAGGTGGTCGATGCTCTTGCGGACAGTGATGTAGTTGGTCATGAGACCGCCGACCCAGCGCTCGTTGACATACCAGGCGCCTGCACGGGTCGCTTCTTCGCGAACGATATCCTGCGCAGCTTTCTTGGTACCGATGAAGATGACGTTGCCACCTTCGCGCGAAACCTTCGAAAGGAACGCGTACGCCTCGTCGAGCTTGGAGACAGTCTGTTTGAGGTCAAAGATGTGAATGCCGTTGCGCTGCGTGAAGATGAAATGCTTCATACGCGGATCCCATCTGCGGACCTGGTGGCCAAAATGCACGCCTGCCTCAAGCAGGGACTTCATTGTTACGACTGCCACAATAGTACCTCCTGTCAGTTTTTTGCCTCCGCCCGTTCACCTTCCGGAGAACCGCAATGCGGAACACTCCAGAATCCCGGGCGTGTGGAATCTTGCATGGCAATTGTACCAGAAAATGCCACCGCTGGCAAGCGAGGCGCTGTGACGACAGGGAGGACGCAGGGACTTGGGACATCAACACGGAGGCAATGCGGCGTCCAGATATCCGGATGCGTAGCTTTTCTATGATTGACTCGCATTTCATCGTCTCTACAATGGAAAAGAGAGACAGGAACCCCGTTGTTTGTTGTAAGGACACGCGCCTGCTGAAAGAGCACGAGAGGGGCATGAGGAGGCACCATGGAAGAAGTCTTGCGGAACCTGAGCAAGGAAATGGGTGTGACAGGAAGTGCCATCGTGAGCAAGGATGGCCTTGTCATTGCCAGTGCTCTGGATCAGGATGAGGAGTCTGTCGCCGGCATGGCGGCAAGCATGTTTCAGAGCGCTTCGACGACATCTGGCATCATGGCCATAGGGGCAATAAGCATGATTACGCTCGAGAGCGACAAAGGCAAGGCCTTCATGATCGATCTGCCCGACGCGCTTCTCGTGGTTCTCACGAACTCGGAAGTGAACCTCGGCCGACTGCGTATCGAGATTCGCAAGGCTGCCAACCAGCTCAGAACACAGATGTAGCCGCTGCTGCGCGCGGGCATTTCTGGCGCGGCACTGTCGGTCATCCGACATCTCTGGTCGTATTGTGGTGCCACTCGGACGGAGCGGGCTGTTCTTACGAACGTGCGCTACGCGCATGCGACAATGTACAAGGAGGAACCATGGCAGACGGTTGGATGGACAAGCTCAAGAGTGCTGCGGGCAAGGTCGCCGACGGAGCAAAGGACTTGGCGGCAAGCACCAAACTGAAGATGGACATCACAGGTCTTCAGGGCAAGATCAAAGACGCGAAGCAGGAATTCGGCGTGAACGTGTACGCCATGCTTGAGCAGGGAAAGACCATCGATGACATCACCGCCGCATTCGCCAGGGTCCACGCGGCAGTCGGTGAGTTTGAAGCCCAGGTAGCCGCCAAACAGGAAGAGCTCAAGAAGATCAGCGACGACAACGCCTGAGCTTTCAGTCCCCGATAGAAGCCTTCGAAAGGCGTGCGCTCCCTGCGCACGCCTTTTTGTCTTGCCCGTAGCGGGTACACTGGTTTCATGACAGAACATGAACTGCAGTTCCTGTTGCGGGAGCTGACGACCTCACAG
>Ga0315294_10000501_pt1 | contig 42186 bp, 37 predicted proteins | sample YL17G13_40_MG_FD_203626 | JGI IMG/M metagenome (GOLD analysis project Ga0315294, IMG submission 203626) | Sediment microbial communities from Yellowstone Lake, YNP, Wyoming, USA - YL17G13_40 | ecosystem: Environmental > Aquatic > Freshwater > Lake > Sediment | place: USA: Wyoming | collected... | reverse complement strand
AAGTCGACTTCATGCTCTACCGCTTGCTGACTGGCCTTACGCACATCCTCAACGCCTGTTTCTACGTCAGGAGGGACTTGTTATGAGAGCACTTATGAAAAAATCGGGAAGTTTGAGTATTTTTTCCGCAAAATCCCGTAGTTTCCACGATACCTAACACCCACTCCCCCAAATAAAGACCATCGAATATCCGCCTCGCTCCGTCTGGCCTTCTGAGAGGCCACTCCTCTCGGTCATTACTCACTACGGAAAGGATATCGGTTTATGCAGGCGAGGTTCAACAATTCGAGTGAACGCCTGCCTACTACGCAAGAAGTCGTAACACTGTTGCCGATAACGACATCTGAGCAGAGGTATATAATACTCCCGGAAATTTAGACCAGTGAATAAGGTAATTAACTGTAGCATAATCTCGTCTTGGCATATATCGGGTCGCAATTCATGCCGCTCTCTCATTATACCAGTTACACGTTAAAAGAGAGATACACTTTGTAAGACAAATTCGATACAATTCACACAATGTTTGATGAAGCACCATTAGCTTAGGTAAGAAGGAAGCCTTTAAAGTGCTCGTTATGTTTTTCAATTACTTCTAAAGAGGATATCTCTGCGAAAGGTCAGTTGAATGAGAAACGAGGGTCTGTCAAGGCGTCACTTTATACAGAATATCCTAAGCGGCCTGGGCACCTTCATGCTCTGTTCGTGCGGACAGCTTTCCAGTGTTCGCCGCATCGAATGCAAGAGGCCTAATATCTTATTTCTACTCACAGATGACCAGCGATGGGATGCCCTGGGTTGCGCAGGTAATTCTATTATCCATACACCTAATATAGATGACTTGGCCAAGAAGGGTGTCCTGTTTACTAACACTTTTGTCACTACCTCTATATGTGCGTCAAGCCGAGCCAGCATTCTTTCAGGCCAGTACACCTGCCGACATGGAATTGCCGATTTCGCAACAAGTTTCTCGGAGGAGGCCTTGAGCCGGACTTACCCTATTCTTCTTCGTCAGGGCGGGTACAGAATCGGTTTTGTTGGAAAATATGGGGTCGGCAGAGGTCAAGATTTCCCCGCCGATAAATTCGACTTCTGGCGAGGCTGCCCAGGCCAATGTGACCCTTATGAGCGAAAAGATGAAAGCGGAAACTATAGACACCTTACCAAGATTATGGCTGACCAAGCTATTGAATTCCTGCGAACCTGCTCAAAAAACCAACCTTTTTGCCTCTCGGTTAGTTTCAAAGCCCCCCATGCCCAGGATGGAGACCCGAGGCAGTTTGTCTATGACCCAGCTTATGAGGATTTGTACCAAAATGTCACTATTCCGAAGCCGAAGACGGCAACCGACCATCACTTGAAAGCTATGCCAGGATTCTTGCAGGCTGATGAGACAATTGCGCGGACACGCTGGCACCTGTGTTTTGACACCCCAGAAAAATACCAGAAGATGGTCAAAGGTTATTACCGACTGATTACAGGTGTTGACACAGCCATTGGCAAAATTCGGGAAGAGCTTGTGCGTATGGGTCTATCGGGCAACACGATTATCATTTTTAGTTCGGACAATGGGTTTTTCCTGGGCGAGCACGGGTTTTCAGGCAAGTGGTACGCTTACGAGGAATCTATCCGAGTGCCACTAATCATTTATGACCCGAGACGGCTGGTTAGCAACCACAGCCAGCGGCGGGAAGAGATTGCTCTCAACATCGATTTAGCACCGACCATTCTTTCTTTAGTTGGTGAATCTATTCCGGATTGCATGCAGGGTTGTGACCTGACGCCGCTACTTAAAGACAGAAAAGTCCGATGGCGCAAAGACTTTCTGTACGAGCACGCACTGCCCATATTCAGAAAAAAAACGGGTGAGTCATATGACCCCATTCCTCTCTCGGAAGGAGTGGTCGCCAGTCGGTACAAATATATTCGATATATTGATTATCAATACGAAGAACTCTATGATTTGAAAATCGACCCCTGCGAAGAGAACAATCTTGCAAATGCCAGGGCATACGGTGCGGCACTAAAGACAATGCGTGAGCGCTACAAACAACTAAAGGAGAGTTGCAAATGACCCTAAAGCGATTGTCTCGCAGAGAGTTCTTAAAGGCAAGTGCCTTTGTAGTACCTGCAATCTCCTTACCAGGATGTCTCGGAACCAGGATGTCACCGGGAGGGAAAGCAAGGCCTAATCTGGTTTTTATCCTGGCCGACCAATGGCGAGCGCAATCAACCGGCTACGCTGGGAACACAGATATTCAGACATCTAATCTTGATGGTCTGTCAGGAGAGAGCGTGAAATTCACCACAGCTGTATCGGGCTGCCCTGTGTGTTCACCATACCGGGCGAGTTTATTGACAGGCCAATATTGGCTTACGCACGGGATTTTCTACAACGATAAACCCTTAAGCAGCGAGGCGACATCCATTGCTCAGGCATATAACCAGGCGGGTTATGATACGGGTTATATTGGCAAATGGCATCTCAACGGGCACGACAAAAACACTGCTCTGGCAGAAAGTCGCCAGGTGTTCATTCCTAAAGATAGACGCCAGGGATTTGGATTCTGGAGGGCGTGTGAGTGCACGCACGATTACAACAATTCGCTCTATTATGCAGATACAGATGAGAGACTTTACTGGAACGGCTATGATGCTATTGCACAGACGCAGGAAGCGATAAGATATATTCGTGAGCATAAAAGCGGCAGTCCCTTTGCTTTGTTTCTGTCGTGGGGACCGCCACACGACCCATATCATACAGCTCCACAGAAGTATCAGGAGAGATTCAATGACCTTGGCAAACTAACATTGCGGCCTAATGTGCCCGCGGCAAAGGCCAATGATGCGAGAAAAGACCTGGCCGGCTATTACGCGCATATTGCAGCTCTGGATGATTGCGTAGGTAAAATAGTGCGGACATTACAAGAATGCAACATAGAAGATAATACCATAGTGGTTTTTACCTCAGACCACGGTGATATGCTTTACTCCCAGGGGCAAACCAGTAAACAGAGGCCGTGGGACGAATCTATTCTGGTGCCTTTTTTGTTGAGGTATCCGGCAAAACTCGGCAACAAAGGTAAAGTGGTTGATGTGCCAATCAACACACCTGACATTATGCCGACGATACTTGGATTAAGCTCTGTTGATATTCCACAGAGCTGCGAAGGTAAAGATTACTCGGCAGTCATTACGGGTGCAGAAAAAAGGGTGGTTGAAAAGGCTGCTCTGATTATGTGTCCTGTGCCATTTCATCAATGGAATTATAAGAAGGGAGGACGGGAGTATCGCGGGGTTCGGACAAAAAGACATACTTATGTCCGTGATATCAAAGGCCCTTGGTTGCTTTATGATAATGATAGAGACCCATATCAGCTTACAAACCTCTGTTGCGAACCCAAGTATCGGGATTTGCGGACCTGGTTGGATAAGCTCCTCAATGAGAAACTGGAAGAGACGAATGACCGGTTCCTGACAGGTCAGGAATATATGAGACTGTGGGATTACGAATGGGATAGGGATGATGCTCCTATTAAAACTTAGAAAACCAAATTCGTTGGCTACGGTAGATTATTAAAAGAGTATAGTTACTATTTGGTATTGACCAGAGAAGAAGTAGTAAAAATATATGAAGAAAAATTGTGTGCTTTTATTCTACATTATCCTTGTTGTGTCACCGGCTGCATTTTTATCCACCCGATGTATGGCGGATTGTTCGACAACGTTGACAGAAAAACGGCCGTGGCTTGGACTGCATATTTTGATAACGACAAAAGACAAAACCGAACAGCTTACCGAGGTGGTCAAGGACCTTGCAAAAATAGGAGTCAATTCGATTGTAGCCGAAATCAACTACGGATATGAATACAAATCCCATCCTGAACTGACAAGCGGCAATCCAAGTAGTAAGGAGCTTATCAAAAAACTGGTGGATGAATGCCGTGAGAACCACATTCGACTTATCCCTCAGTTTCAATGCCTCGGGCATCAGTCCTGGAAAGAAACGACATTTCCATTGCTTAAAAGGTATCCGCAGTTTGACGAGACGCCTGGTGAGTATTCGAAAAATGAAGCGATTTACTGTAGAAGCTGGTGTCCTCTGCATCCTGAGGTTAATTCCATTATATTTGACCTTATGGATGAATTGATAGGAGCGTTTGAAGCAGATGCCCTGCACGTTGGAATGGATGAGGTATTTCTGATTGGCGAAGATGTTTGTCCGCGCTGTAAAGGCAAGAGCAAGGCAGAACTGTTTGCAAAGGCAGTAAACGACTATCACAAGCATATCGTAGATAAACATAAGATTGAGATGCTTATGTGGTCAGACCGCCTGATTGATTCAAGCAAGATAAATTACGGCAAATGGGAATCCAGTGCTAACAATACAGCAGGAGCTATTGAGATTATCCCCAAAGATATTATCGTCTGCGACTGGCACTATGAGCGAAGAGACGCCTACGAATCGATTCCAATGTTTTTGAATAAGGGATTTCGAGTTTGGCCGGCAAGCTGGCGGAAACCGGAGGCTGCCAAGGCTCTGATTGATTATTCCCGAACATTTTCTAATCCGAGAATGGTCGGGCATTTGAACACGACCTGGGGCGCCGTTCCAATCAAAGAATTGGCTGGTTATGAACCGTTGAAGTATTCCATAAGTGTTTTTAGGACAACGCAGAAGACATATCTTTCCGAGGTCAAGGAATTGATGCAGCAGAAGTGGCCGAACAATCACACCGTAAATATCGTCTGTCACGGTCACAGCGTGCCGGCCGGCTACTTTAAGACGCCAGATGTTGACACCTTCAACGCCTACCCACATCTGCTTCATCAAGCTCTGAAGGCAAAGTATCCATACTCAGTGATTAACGTTATTGTTACGGCTATCGGCGGAGAGGCTTCCGACAGCGGTGCAAAACGTTTCGAGCAGGATGTTCTATCTCATAGACCTGATGTCATCACTATAGACTATGCTCTGAACGACCGCAGGATTGGATTAGACAAATCAAGGGAATCTCTGACATCTATGATTGAGCAGGCTAAGAGCCGTGGAATCAAGATTCTTCTTTTAACACCGACAGGAGACCTCAGTGCCAAGTTAAGTGACCCCGAAGACCCGCTAAATAAGCAGGCTGAGCTGGTTCGGGAGCTTTCCAGATTGTCTGATGTCGGACTGGTTGACAGCCTGGCAGAATTTAAGGCCTATATTTCTAATGGAGGTTGTTTGGATGAGCTTATGTCACAGGTCAATCATCCTAATCGAAAAGGCCATGAGCTTGTTGTCAAGGCAATGATGGAGTGGTTCTGAATTTTAAACGACTATTAGCAAAGGTCAAGGCAGAGGCGCAATCTTATGACTAAAACAATTTGCAGGATTATTTTAGCTATTCTGATGTATATGTGCCCGGCGAGCGTGGCAGGCCAGCCGGCCTCTGCCGCCCAAGCTGGTCGCATTCACTGCGTAACGGATATTTCACACGATTTTACTTTCTACTTTGACGGGCGGTTCGGCAAGAACTATGTAGCCCAGAACGGTATTGACGTGCGCAACTGGGGCACATTACATAAGTATGATTTCAATAACGTCAATTTGCTCATTCTGCAATCAGCCGCATCGCCTTGTGCCTATTTACCCGAAGACATCAAAGCAGTGCACAGATTCCTGCTGGATGGCGGCGGCGTTGTTGTATTGGGCAACTATGAGCTGTTTCGTAAAGAAAAGGAATACAACTTGAATGCACTGGTCAGGCATTTCGGTGCTGAGTTCGTCAATGAATCCGCTGAGAAACCTTTGAAAGGATGCTCGATTCTGGAGAAAGAGGAAATTGACAGTTATTCTCCAAAAACGATAAAACTCGAAAAACGTTTCGACTGGGAAGTTCTGGTCAAAGATACAAATGGTCGTGTTGTAATGGCTCGGCGAAGTTTGGGCAAAGGACAGCTGGTAGTAGCTTCGCGCTCGCTATGTGGTCACAAGCCGGACGCCAGCGACCCTATCAACGATAAATGGTGGAAACCTTTGCTCAAAGAGATTTCCGCCAACAAAACTATCGACCCAAAAAGTCACCCAAAACATCAAATGCCCGAAAACCAGACTCAACGAGAAAGGCTTCCCATTCAGTATTCCGACTATATGAAGCCCTACGCAGACGCAATATATGCAGTTTATGACGAGTGCTTTCCGGTCATACAGGAGGTAATGGGTGTTCCGCCCTCAGAAGGGATGCTAAGTAACCTGATTCTTCTGCCGACCGGTGGCGGTGGGTTCTCCTCTGGTTCGAGTATTGGGCTGGCTGCATGGTGGGGTGATTTCCCTGAGAAGAAATACGGGATGGTTGAGCTTATTTCTCATGAATCAACCCATTCTTGGGTGCATCCTTTTCCAGAACCAATGTGGAACGAGGGAATCGCAACTTACATCGGTATTTTGGTCGGTCGTAAATTAGGACTGGAGAAAGATGCAAATGCCACCCTGGAAGGCTGGATTTCGGATGCAAAACGGTATGATGCGGATATGACCAAATATGACCTGGCAAACGGCCGGGACATTCCTCACGCGGTGCGAATGGCAAAACCAATGTGGATTTTTGAGCAGTTGCGGAAAGAAAAGCCGGATATCGTGGCACGTTACTTCCAGACAAAACGGAAACTGGCTACGACGGACAAGATTAAGGAATTCACGGCAGATGATAGCGTAGCAGTGTTGAGTCAAGCTATGGGGCGTGATTTATTTGGGTGGTTTCAGTCACTGGGGATTACAGTTGAGCGGAGTAAGGCAAAGGTTTTGACATTGAATGGTGGTTGACACTGTGTTTAGGAACTGTTTATACTACAAAGACTTAAATAGTCTTGCGCCCGTAGCTCAGTTGGACAGAGCAACGGATTTCTAATCCGTTTGAAGGTTTTGTAAGTGTTTGTCAATAAATGATTAACAATTGTCAAATAAGAACTTATGATGCTGGCCGAGCAAGTGGGTCTGGGAACGGCCGATCTGGGGAAGATCGAGGTGCTTGACCTGCCGCTTGAGAAGGCGCGCTATACCTACTCCGGACTTCTGATGACTGACAATAAAATCGCCGCCTTGGCCGAAGCCTACCACACTTCCATCGCGCCGCATTCGATCGCCTCGTTCCTCGGCGTGACTGCCAGTTTTCACGCGGCGGAGGCGGTGCCGAATTTCCTCATCCAGGTTTTCACCCGTGTGGAAGGTGCGAAAGGAACCTACCGGATCACCACCCCCGACCTTATGCTGAAACCTGCAGGAAAGGACACGGCGGTTAAGGATAAGAACGGAGTCATCAACATCGATATCCCCGTCGCAATTGGCGGCGTGGCGGTTTTGAAGCGGGTATGAAACGGCAGGCACTTCACCCTCCGAGCGTTAAACACAATCAAATTATGAAACAAATCACTCTGATATTGCTCCTTCTCTCCACATTACCCATTTTCCCAGCCGCGTTGGCCGCGCCAGCCGCCCAGTCAGAGAGTCCTTTTCCACCCATGCCGGTGCTCGCACCCGGCGCGTTGACCGCCTACGGCGCCAACGGGCGGGCCTACCTGAACTGGAACCCCGCCATCGAGGATAAACGCGTCACGGGCTGGCACATCTATCGGTCCACGAATCGCAAGACCTGGACGCGCGTCACCGACAAGTCCGTCAACACGCCCCGCTTTGTCGACTAGAAGCTTGACCCAGCAGCCTCATATTTCTACGCCGTGGCCACCATAGCTTCATCCGGCGAAGACCAGCGCCGCTCGAACATAGTGGCGGTTAATCCGCGAGCAATCGAGGATCCCAAGATCGTCGAAGGCGCGATGCTCACCGACGCCGACGGCAAGCCCGTGACGTTGGAGCGTAAGGACGCGATCACGATCCGCTGGCCGGACGGGCAGCAATTGATCTACGACAGGAACCACCTGCGGCTCCGCCAGTGGATTGCCGGCGACGGCACGCCGCTGATGCAGTCGGCGCTCTACGGCAACGGCATCGATCTCATTGGCTTCAATGCCTACGGCATGATCGAATCGCAGGAGCCGAGCAAGGATGCCCCATGGCTGGGCCGGAACCTGTTCACCCGCGACTACACCTCGCCCCGGCGCAGCACGCACCCCGATTCGATGCAAGACTTCCGCGGGGTCGAGGTGCGTGACGGCCGGGTAACGCTGGGGACCTGGCTGCCGCTGCAAGTGAATGCGTTTCGCAGCTTCACCTACGCCCAGGTCTGGGAAACCTGGTGGCCGATCGAACGTAACATCGGCGGTGACCTCTATCGCGGTCTCGCTCGGAGCATCGAAATCAAGGTGCCCACCCATTTCAATGTCGAAGGGTACAGTCTGGCGATGAACGACGGCTTTGGGCCGAACGGTTCCTGCGACGGTGTCACCAGCATCAGCATCCGCTGGGGCCAACCGAACCGGAACATCGTAGCCTGGACCAAGAGCGGAGATCACTCCGGCTGGGGACGCGACGCGCGCAGTGGACGCGGCTATCACCCGGACGGCAACACACTGCAAACGGAGCCGTTCCTCCTCTACGAATGGGACGCGCGTCCCGACCGCAAGGCCGGGAGCTTGATTCTTTCCGCGCAACGTCTCTATTTCAGCGTCAGTCGCGCCAACTGCGACTACCTCAAGTTCGGCCTGGACGGCATTTGGCCGAATTTCTCCGTGGATGTCACCGGGCTTTCGGACCGCTGCCTTGTAGAAACCTTCGAATATCTCTACGCTTCGGAACCGAAGGCCGGCGCGCCGCAGCACTACAGCAACGCAAAGATGCAGTTCGGTCGGCGTATCAGCAAGCATTACCAGTTGCAAACCGGCTTCGTCGGCACCGCGTTCGCGCAGTGCGGCGGGCTGGACGGTCCGATCCAGAAGGCCGCTGGCTCGCTGGAAAAGGCGGCGGAGTGGATCGCCCAGGAATACGGCGACTACGGTGTGGATACCGTCGAGTTCGATTTCACCACCTGGTTCAGTTCGCCCTACACCGTGCCAGTCGAGTATCGCCTGGACGAGAACTTCGGCGTGAACCCGCAGATCGCGCGCTACGCATCGAAGCTGCGCGAGCGGGGCATCCGTTCCTCGTACTGGATGCGCCCGGAGTTCATGAAGACCAGCCCGCAGAACGCTTTCTCCAAGGAAGGCTTTGTGACCAGCTACGAGGGCTACTATGATCAGAAGTTCCCGCCCGCCACGGAGCGGAATGCCACAGTCGGACTGCCGGAGATCCGGACCCACCCGCAATGGGTGCGCTGCGGGCGCACGGGGGAGTTTCCCCAGAGCGCTCCGTACAACTGGGTCCCGATGAGCCTGGCCAGCGGTTGGTGGGACGAGATGATGTGGCCGATGCTGTGCATGAGCGCTCAGCTCGGCATGAACGCCATCTTCGTGGACGGCGGTTTCGGTGCACTGGGCGGCGTAGACTACCGGCCGCTGGTGGACAAGCGGCGCGACACGGCGGTGCCGAACCAGCCTTACTGGTGGCGTTTTTGGCGGCAGGCGCATCTCTTGGGTCTGCTCGTCTATGGCGAATGCATGGTCGGCTGGGGCGGCGGGAATGACTTCGGAGTTGCCGACATTACCGACCTGCACTTCCCATGGGTCTACACGCTGAGCAGCATCAACCCGCAGACCACACCAGGCTACCGACCCATCACGCCGAAGTTCCGCCACGCGCTTTACCAGGTTTACGGGACCATCGACATCTCAGGTCACCTCGCCAGTGAAGTGGAAGCGGAGAACCAAAAGAGGTTGATTGCCTTCCACAAGCAGTTCCTCGCGAAGCACGGCGAACCGGACAGCCTCCGCTTTGTCAACCTGCGTCGCGGCGAGGCGGTGACGCTTTCGCTCAAGACCGGTTCCGCGCTTGCGGCCGGCGAGGCCGAGCACGTGAAGGAAGCGGACAAGACCGAGACGCTGGTGCCGTGGCTTTATGACGGCGTACTTTGGCGATATGCCGACGGGCGCGAAGTGCGGTATCCCGGCTATGAAGACATTATCGCCGGGGCTTTACGGTAAGGAGCTGCGAGTCCGTGGTCAGTTCCGTTCCGCCTTGATATTGAAGCAATGCAACGTATCTCGATCGCGGATGTGGAGTTTGCTGTTGGCAATGGCAGGATCGTGAATGTCGATACCAACGTCAGCTGGGCCGGGTCGGCCTTCACCAGCGCGATCACACCATTTTCGTACCGGAAATAAACCATCCCGTCGGCCGAGATGCAGCCAGCCGAGTTTTTTCCGCCGCCGGGCGCATCGCTCGCCATCCACTTGATCTCGCCGGCCCAATTGACGCACGCCGGCCGAAACGGCTTGTATCCTTCTGGTGGGCACCGCGTATGCGCGAAGCAGATGCAATCGCCCTCCGGAACCATGCCGCCGAGTAGTTGCTGAGTTCCTTCCCTTCCAAGCGGTTTCATAAGTCTGAAAAAGGCCTTTTTTATACTGATAATTGGGTTTTTAATGAGGTTATGAAACAGCTTTTCGTAACGCTTGAGTTCCTTGACCGTGACATCGTCGTTGCCGCTCGCCATCATCTGCAGAACGGTTCAGCTGGCGTCTGATGCGGTTGTAGACCTCCCGCCGATGGACGGGTATCCCCCGGCCCAGCGGGGTGATCGGTCTCTCGTGCACTTTGTCCTTGAAAAGAGCCGCCTCGCATGTAGACTTTCCTGTCAAGAGTTTACTTGAATGACCCATCGTCGGCCCTTGCAGCCTAGCAAAGCCGGGGTTTTCGGATGTATGGATGGACCCGGCTCGGTCGCGTAGCGTGTGCTTGGCACACCGATTGTTGCTGGAGGTGATGGAGTCTGGGAATCTGGAGAAGACCACATCCGGCGGTGTAGCGAGAGACGGCCGGACACTCGGATGCCGTGCCCCCGTCCGGCCGGGATCGGCCATATGGCAGGATTGCCTCGCAAATGAATTTGTGGAGGATACCAATGAGAAGTTCCGGATCGTTCGGCCCCCTGTTGTGGATCGCTTCGTTTGCCGTCGGGGCGTTGCAGGCCCAACCGGCAGGGCCGCCGAACCAGCTTGAGCTTTCCGGGGATTGGGAGATGCAGTCCTCCGTGGTGGATCGAACCGACGGCGCTCGTCTGTCACAGCCCGGCAGAGGAATCGGGGATTGGTACTCCGTGAAGGTTCCGACGACTGTTCTCAACGCGCTTACCAAAGCCGGCGTCTATCCCGACCTGCGTATCGGCCTGAATGCCTATCAAATCCCGGATTCGTCCGACGAGTTCAACGCCAAGTATGACTTGGCTAAGTTCAGTCACCTGCCGGACAAGCGGAACCCGTGGCGCGACCCTTGGTGGTTCCGGCGCGAGTTCACCTTGCCCAAGTTGCCCGCCGACCGTCACGTCTGGCTGCATTTCGACTCCATCAACTACCGGGCCGAGGTGTGGCTCAACGGAAACAAGGTCGCTGGCTGCGAACAGATGGTCAGCATGAACCAGCGTTTCGTCTTCGATGTGTCGCGCTGGGCCGTGACTGGGCCGAACCACCTGGCGGTGAAGATCTGGCCAGTGGATCACGTGGGCTCGCCCGGCCTGCAGTTGAGTCCGCTCGCGGGCAACCGCTTCGAGGACCATGTCAGCGATGGCCCCATGGACTACGCCGTTCAACTGGCTGGCGGCTACGATTGCTTCCCGTCCATTCCGGACCGTTACATGGGCATCCTGCAGGACGTGTGGCTGGAGTTCAACGGTCCGGTGACCATCCGTGATCCCTTCGTGGTGACCGAAATGCCTCTGCCGCGCACCGACAGCGCCACGCTGAAGATCTCCGCCACCCTGGTCAACGCAGGTGGCAAAGCGATCAGCGGCATTCTGAAGGGCTCGATTGCGGAAGCGGGATTGACGTTTGAAACGCCGGTGACCCTCTCGGCGGGGGAATCCAAGGAGGTGGCCTTCGACCCCGCGCCCGTGATGAAGCATCCGCAGCTCTGGTGGCCGAACGGTTACGGCGCGCAGCCGCAGTATGACCTGAACCTGCAGTTTGTGGCGGGCGGGAGCGTGTCCCACGCACAGACGGTGCGCTTTGGGGTGCGCCAAATCACCACGGAGATGCATGTGCACAACGGCCATTACGGGCGGCGCATTCTGATCAATGGCCAGAAGATCTTCGCCCGGGGCGGCTACATCCAGCCCGACGCCCTCTGGGACTGGACGCCGGAGCGGATCGATGCCGAGATCCGCTACTACGCCGAGGCGAACCTCACGCTCATCTATTTTGAGGACGTCGCCAACCCGCCAGATTACCTGTTCGACGCCTGCGACCGCTATGGCGTGATGATCGGCCAGTGCTTCTACGGTTGTTCCTGGATGCAGACCGGCTCGAAGTATCCGGGCGACGTTCCCCTGGTGGTGAAATGCACCCGGGACATTCTCAAGCGCTACCGCAACCATCCGAGCCTGGTAATGTACATGGCGAGCAACGAGGGGTTCACGCGCGAGGAGGTTTACACGCCCTGGCGCGCCAGCGTGATCCAACTGGACGGGAGCCGCTTTTGGGTTCCCTCAAATGGCATGCCTGACGTGGCCCCGGACAAAGTGCAGCCGTGGTTTCGAGAGGACATGCCTACGGGGATGACGGACAACGGATACAACACCTATGGTTGGGAAGAACCGTCAGAGTATTACCGGAGAGTGAGAGAGGTTCCAAATTGGATGTTCATGGTGGAGTCCGGTTCGGCCTCCCTGCCGCCTCTCAGCAGCCTGCGGAAGTTCATCCCCAACCTGGGCGAAGTGGCTCCCGGCCCGACGTTCCCCCTGGATGCCGCCTGGGCCCATCATGGCGCCAATGAGTATTACAAGCCTTATGATGCCGCCGTGCGCCGCGTGTACGGGGAACCGGCCACTGTGGGTGATTACGTCTGGCAGGGGCACCTCGCCACGGCCGATCAGCACCGCGCCATGTTCGAAGCCGTAAATCATCGGCTGTGGGACGTCACCAGTGGGTTCACGCAGTGGAAGATCAATTCCGCCTGGCCGGATGTGCAGTGGCAGATCTTTGATTGGTTTCTGAAGCCGATGGTGAGTTACTACTTCATCAAGCGCTCTAACGAACCGGTCCACATCCAACTCGGATTGATTGAGCCGATGGTGACGGTGGTGAATCACACGCTCGAGCTGCGGAGCGGTCTCAAGGTGCGAGCCCGCGTGTTGGACCCCTCAATGCGTGTGCTCTTCGAAAAGCAGGAGAACGCGGAGGTGGCCGCGAATACGTATCGCGACATCTTTGAATTACCCAAACTGCCGGAATTGCCGCCCGTCTATTTCGTCCGGCTCGATTTGAGCGACGCCGCCGGAAAACGGGTTTCGGACAACCTGTACTGGCTGCCCGCGCAGAAAGGCGGGTCCATGCAGGCGCTACACTCGCTGCCACTGGTAAAGCTCCAGGCGACCTGCAAAGTCGAATCTCGCGGCAGGAAGAAAGTGGCCCGCGTCAAAGTCACCAACCCGACGAGCCAAATGGCCTTTTTCGTCCAACTGGCACTCACGCAAGGAAAAGGTGGCGACGAGATCCTGCCAGTGCTTTGGGATGACAATTACTTCAGCCTGCTCCCAGGCGAGTCGCGCGAAGTCACCGCCATCTTTGTGGCGAAAGACGAGCCGACGCTGGAGGTCGGCGGCTGGAACGTGGAGAGCGACTTCGACTGCGCAGCCCTCACCGTGTCGCCGAAGGAAATCAAGGCGGGCGGGTTGTTCACCGTCACTGCGAACATTTCCAACACCTTTCTTGATGGCAGTCGCGTGGCGTTGCGGTTGGACGGAAAACCCGTTGCCTTCAAGTGGGCCTGGGCGCGTGCTGGCCTGAAGGAATCGCTGGGATTCCCACTCACACTGGAGCAATCCGGCCGTCATGAAATCGCCGTGGGCGGCCAGAAGATCTCAGTAACTGTTCAACCACGAAACTGACACTCGCGCTCGTCCTCATCGCTGGCGTTGCCTTCGGCGCGGCGGTCAAGAATCCGAAAATGACCAAAGGCACTGACCAATCCGAAGGATGGACTCAGCAATGGTTTCCTCCGGTAGCACTGTCACACCCCGCATTAAGGGAAAACCACCTCTTCATCCACGACGGGAAGGCATTGTACTGCTACCGCCTGAAATGAGCTCTTACCGTTATCAGCGAACAGACAGGAACACCCCATGAGAAATCAGACCCGGCATGAGAAAGGCGAACTATCCATGGGAATGCGAGTGAACGCTCGTTTGGCGCGTGTGGCCATTGTGCTGCTGTTGAGCGGCGCAGGGGCCATTGCCGACGGGGTTCCGATCCGGAACGATACGGCGTGGAAGGACGACCGTGGCCACGAGGTCATGTGCCAGGGCGGCAGTCTCTGCAAGTTCGGCGACACCTACTACTTCTACGGCTGGGGCGATTATCCAGGCGACAATCGCAAGGACACGATTACCTGCTATTCGTCCAAGAACCTGGCCGCTTGGAAATTCGAGCGCCACATCTATTCGCGGGACATGACGAACCTGACGCTCATCGTTCCCGACCGCCTGCACGTGCTCTACCACGATTCCACAAAGCGGTATGTCATGATCGGGAAGCACATCCTGCCGGTGAATGACCCCGAAATCCCGGGGCAACCCCGCGTGACCGGGGGCGTGTCGTTCTTCACCAGCGCGACTCCCGCAGGTGCCTTCACCTATCTGGGACACGAGATGCTGCCCGCCGGCACAGGCACCGACTACCATCGGGACCTTGCAGCCTTCAAGGACAGCGATGGCACGGTCTATGTGGCGTCCAGTCACGATCAGCACAAACCGAATCGCAACATCATGATCACGCGGCTGACGGCCGACTATCTGCACGTGGACCGAACCATCTGTGAAATCCCGTTGAACAACGGCGCCTTCGAGGCTCCCTATATCATCCGACTCAAAGAGCGCTATTGGTTGTTTGTCTCCGCCGGCGGCCGGCCTTCTCCATGGAATGGATCGCCAACCTACTATTCGACCGCTGAGAAGATCACCGGGCCGTGGTCCGCATTCAAGAGAGTGAATACCGATCCTGACACGAAGGACTCGTTCAACGCCCAGAGCGACTTCCTCTTCGAAGTCAAGGGTGCCAATGGTTCCTTTGTCTTGTGGGGCGGCGACCGCTGGTCCCAACGGACCGGCCAGGGCGTGGGCAAGAACGTCTGGTTGCCGCTGCAATGGGAGGGCGAGGAACCACTCCTGAAGTGGTACCTGCAGTGGGAAGTTGATGCGGCGGCCGGGACTTGGACAGCAAATCCGACGGGATCGGGCGACTCTACCACTGATGGCCAATGCGCATCCACGCCTCAGAAGTGGTTGGGGCCTCCTCGTTGCAGCGTGGATGGTTGCCCTCTCTTTCTTTGTTGTTCAGGACCATAGCCCCGGACGCGTCATCACATTCAGCAAAGGATCCAAAACCATGAACTACAAAACGACGAGCCTGCTACTTTGGTAATATTAGCGCTTGGGTCCTGCGCAATTCGATATCGACGCTATAGAGCATGACGGGTCCAGCCGCTTAGACAAGAGAATATCTGCAGGACTACTCCCTTTTCGGATTACGCGCAGGTCTAATCTGAATCTAATCAAAATCCAATTAAAATCAAATAATCCAGCCGTAGGATACGAATAGAAACTCTCGGGAAACATCTGGGGCCCGTTAACGTAGTAAATATATATGTTTGAACCTTATGAGCGAAGTGAAAATGATGCCAAATGGCAGATCTCGCTCTGTAAGACGACGGCAGCCTCGCCCATCAGTATTTATCCTTCAACGGGATGCTGGCGGCTTGACAAACGTGAAGCAGAAGGTATAATTGGTGTTGAAGCCCTGGAAAACAGAAAGCAGTCAGAAAGAAGACAATTCCGGGCAAGAGAAGGAGACAGATAGGAAGAAATAGAGCCATCTTCATCGTCGTTACCCGGGCGTTTTGTGCCTGATACCATTTGAACAACTTCAGTAAACAGAGGTGTGAAAATGAACACGAAGAGGATTACATTGATTTGTGCGGTTCTTGTGTTATTTCTTGGACTTATACACAACAACGCGCACGGTGAACTGCCGGCGGATTTCCCCGGTATTAGCGTGACCACCTATGACCCCTGCGCTGTCGCGGACGGGTATGTCTTTCTGGCGATTGCCACGGAGACGTCGGGTATCGGAACCTACCTGATGATCCTTGAAAACGACGGCTCGCCCTATTGGTTTCGCAAGGTGGACACCCACGAGATCTACGATTTCAAAGTGCTGCCGAACGGTTTCCTCCATTACGCCCCGTTTATTGAGGTGCACTCGTTTGCCGGCGGAGGTGATGTGACCCATGAAATCCTCGATCCAGATTATAACTACCGCGAAACCATTCAAGCCGGCAATGGTTACATCGCCGAGTCTCATGATTTCCAGATGCTCCCCAATGGGCATGTTCTACTTTTCGGTTATTATTTGATGCAGGTGGACATGAGCGAAGTTGTGCCGGGAGGGTATCCGAACGCGGTCGTTGCCGGCACCGCTATTCAGGAGTTGGATGCTGAACGCAACGTGGTCTTCCAGTGGCGCAACTGGGACCACACCACTCTTGAGGAATACTTTCGTACTCTCCAGAATGATCCGAAGGCCAAGAATCCCGTCATCAACGCCTTCCATCTGAATTCCATTGATCTGGATACGGACGGTCACATCCTGATCAGCACACCTCAGGGCGGGGCGAACCTGTCCGCCACTTCAGGGTGGATCGAGAAGATCAACCGCCAGACCGGAGAAACCATGTGGCACCTTGGAGGAACGGATAACCAGTTCACCTTCGTGGGGGTCAGCAATGCCGAAGGCCTTCAAGCCTTCAGCGGTCATGGTTTCAATCGCCTACCTAATGGTAATGTTCTGATCTATGACAACGGGAGCGCCGACAAAACCCGCACATCACGCGTCTACGAATTCGAGCTCGACGAGACCAATAAGGTTGCCACATACGTCTGGAGTTACACCCCGCCTGCCGTCACGTCGGGCAATCAACGCGGCAACGCGCAGCGCCTGCCCAATGGCAACACCTTTATCGGCTGGGGTGGGCTTCTTCAAATCCCAGCCGCTACGGAAGTCACGCCCGCTGGGCAGATAGTGTTCGATTTGAAGTTCGACGATCCACGGGTGGGCAGTTACCGGGCTTTCCGGTCGATCTGGCCGCCGGTCCAAACGAACACGGTCAAGCTGACTGAACTGGCCACCGGCAATACCTACATCTTCGCCGATGACGATGTCAATACGGGCGTCACCCTTGAAGTTCTCAGCGGCGGTGGAGGTTACAATGAGGTGACGGTCACGCGTGAGCCGTACGCCCCGGTGTATCCGGTGTTTCCGGGCAAGGCCCCACGAGCTCTCCCCGTGCGCGTGAAAGTGGATGGGTACAACATCGGCAGCATGACAGCGGAGATCTCATTTGACGCCAACAGCTTTGGCTTTGCCGAGCCCAATAAGCTCACGGTTTATCACCGCCAGTTCCCGGGCCAGGGCTTGTTCATCCCACTGTCAACAGACTACAACCCCGTTACCAAGCAATTGCAGGCCACGATGACGAAGTTCGGCGAGTTTATCTTCTGCTATCCCGATATAGAAGATGTGCCGTACCCTCCGATCTTGGCCGAGGTCGAGAACTATCGCGGTGTTCAGACGCACGAGGTTATTGCCCCCAAACGCGCTGCGCCCGGGTTGACCTATCAGGTCAATCAGGAACGGGACATTCTGCTCTCCTGGTCACCGAAGGGCTTTGCTCGGTGGTATCAGCTTCAGGTGGCGACGGATGCGAACTTCACAAACGTGGTGCTCGACGATGACTATCTGACGGAAGCCCGCTATATCTGGGACACTGCCGAGCCCAATACGACCTACTACTATCGCGTGAACACCACCAATGAGGGCGGCACCAGCGAGTGGTCCGCCGGCTCATTTGCGACGGTTCCGCCAATGATCGAGGTCACCGTGCCCAGCGGCGGCGAGAACTGGAAGCGCGGCGTGAAGTACTTCATCAAGTGGAATGACAATATTGCTGAAGACGTGGTGATCGAACTTTATAAGGGCCAGACGCTGGTCCAGACTATTGGGACAGTCCCCAGCGATAGAGCATACCAATGGCAAGTCGGCTTGGGTCTCGCTATTGGCTGCGATTATTCCATCAAGATCAAGAGTTCGACCAACGGGGCCCTATTCGATATGAGCGAGACGTTCAGCATCGATGTACCAACAGGCGACTTCGATTGTGACGGCTGCGTTGGAATCGATGATTTAGCAGTGTTGGCGGGTGAGTGGCTCGAAGAGCGGAGCGGGCTCATGGCAGATCTTCACGAAGACGGCAAGGTCAACTTCCTTGACTTTGCGGTTTTTGGTGGGATCTGGCCGGGGCCGTGATGCCCTCGACAGGGAGCTTTGAACGACCGAATCGGAGTCTGATGTATCGCGTTAGCGCCGAAGCGTTTTCGGCGCGTGCTCGTGATGCAGGATTCGATGGATTTTGACGCCCGTGTGGTGTTTAACACGGTGATTTTTGATGTTGATGTTCACGCTGACAACGGTTCTTTGAAGAGGAGTCTACGCTGATGAAACTGTGCCAAAAAATCAGTCAGAATACAGGAAAAAACAGGGCTATTTTCATTGCCCTTGTCCTGGTATTTTGCGGCCATGCATTGGCATCTGAACATCGCGAGAAGGGCTACATGTATCTGTCGCCCATACCCGGGGCAGAATATGTGTCGTCGCAGACCAAGTATTTTCTGGTGCGTTTTGAGACCGTTTCACCCTATGAGATTACCAACTTGTCGACGTTCATTAACGTGACTGGAGCGGTCAGCGGAAGACATGCAGGCCAGACCAGGATTGCCACCGATAGCAGGACGGTCATCTTTGAGGTCTCATCGACTTTCACGAGTAACGAGCTTGTAACGGTGACGTTGGCACCGACCATAGACCCGTGCGATCCTGGCGTGGTCGAGCCGTATCAATATCAGTTTATGATCTCCGGGCGTATGCCGAGTCCCTTATCCGCACCTGCGAACACATTGCCACAAGCACCAAGCAGCGGATCGGCGGCAGGCGAGCAGCTTGTAAGCACGCAGGCGATGCCTGATACGGAATATGGGGCATCACCTGCCGCAGACATGCCCGTGATGACCGAAGCTGCAGCTGCACCTGGAGAGGCTGGGATCATGCCAAATGGGGTGTCCGTACCTAGTGATTTCCCACACATCAACATCACGATCAATAACAACCCGGATTCGGGCTATATCTTCCTCGATAACCGGGGAGGCGGGGGCATACCTTACAACGTCATTTTCGATAACACGGGCTCGCCGATTTGGTATATGAGGATGCCCGATGAACGGCGCGATATGAAGGTCCAGCGCAACGGCGTTTTGACCATGCTGGCCCGCACCGGCGGCTATCGCTTTGTCGGGCTCGACTCCACCTATCAACAGGTTGCCACCTATCAGGCCGTCAACGGCTACAGCACGGACGAGCACGAGTTGTTCGTGCTCGAGAACGGGTATTATCTGCTCATCGGCCTTCGGAGCCAGACAGTCGATATGAGTCAGTACGTTTCCGGTGGCAATCCGAATGCTTCGGTAGGAGAGACTATCATTCAGGAGTTCACGCCGGCGGGGGAACTGGTCTTTCAATGGCGCGCGTGGGACAATTTCGATGTTCGAGATGTCCACCTCGATGACGTGCGGGGGGGCAGTTTTCGCTTCCCTCATATGAATGCCATTGATATTGATGAAGACGGACATATTCTTTTGTCAAGCCGGCATCTCAGTGAAGTGACCAAGATCAACCGTGATACCGGCGAGATTATCTGGAGAATGGGCGGAGCGCACAGTGATTTCACCTTTGTCAATGACCCATTGAATGGAATTAGCTGCCAGCATACGGTCCGGGCAGTCGGCAACGGGCGCTACACGCTCTTCGACAACGGCAATCTGCATAGTCCTTCCGTATCTCGTGCGGTCGAATACAAGCTGGACCTCGATCATATGACGGCCACGCTCGTCTGGCAGTTCCGCGAGACGCCGGACGTTTTCTCATACTACATGGGCAATGCCCAACGTTTGCCCAACGGCAACACACTAATCAACTGGGCTATTGGGTCTCTGCCTAAGCTCACGGAGGTCCGCCCCAATGGAACCAAGGCGTTCGAGATGAACTGGGTGGACCGCTGGGAAGCCTATCGGGTGTGGCGATGCCCATGGCAAGGCAATGCCGCGAAACCCTATCTGATCGTCGAGTCTCAGCCTGATAACGTGACACTGATTTTCAACAAATTCGGCGACCCCAACGTGGCTTATTATCGCATCTACGGGGGAACAACACCGCAGCCAACGACTCTGCTCGATACATCTACATCAACGCTGAAGCACCTCATGGACTTAGAGAATGGACTTCGATATTATTTCCGCGTGACTGCTGTTGATGTTAATGGCATCGAAAGCGATTACTCCAACGAAGAAAACGCGATTGCCAGCTCTATCGAACCTGGTAAGAACATGGTTTTGAACGGGGATTTCTGCCAGGGAAAGACTGCGTGGATATGGGAAGTCGGAGGTTCTGCGTCTGCGGTATGGAGCATCGAGAATGGTGCAAGCCATATAGACATTGTCAATCCCGGCGGTCAACCGTCGGATGTTCAGCTAAGGCAGTCTGGAATGAGACTGACCCAGGGGAAAAAGTATGTCCTGGAATTCGATGCCTGGGCCAATCCGCCCGGAATCATCGAAGCCAAGGTGGGGCGAGACAGTTCACCATGGACTGACTACAGCAGAATGGGATACTCTTATGTCAAAACGAAAAAGACCCATTTTCGCCACCCCTTCACCATGCAGAATCCGTCCGACTACGAGGCCCGTTTAGTATTTGACATGGGGGGATACAATTTCGATGTTTACCTTGACAATATCTCTCTGATCACTGTACTACCAGGTGACTTCGGCTTTGACGGCTGTGTCGGGTTTGACGATTTCGCCGTATTAGCGGGGGAGTGGCTCGAAGAGCACAGTGGTCTGGTGGCAGACCTGGACGACAACGTCAAGGTTGACTTCCATGACTTTGCCATTTTCGCCGACAGCTTGATGCGACTATGCAGCATCACTCTGGTTACGGAGAAAGACGCGAAACGGGTATTGGTGCCCACGAGTAATATTGGCTACAACTGGATAGGTAACGCCGAGCCTTATGACGACTCCGGCTGGGTTCAGATCGCCGCCTCGGATTGTCCTTCCGGCGTCGGCTATGAAAACAAGCCGGGCGATCCCGTAAACTATACGGACCTCATCGGCTACGATGTGGGAGCGAAGATGTCGGGGATTATGGCTTCCTGCTATATCCGGATTCCCTTCACCTTGAATATCGATCCGAATAAACTGAACTCCATTACACTGAATATCCGGTATGACGATGGCTTTGTTGCCTATATCAATGGCGAGCACCTTACCAGCGACAATTTCAACGCCACCGTGCCTGCATGGAATGACGATGCTGATGGATTACATGATGATGCCGATGCCGTGATATTGCAGCCCTTTAGAGTAAACAGAGATGAGAATCCGGATGTCTTCAATGCCTTACAAGTGGGAGATAATATCTTGGCGATTCATGGTCTGAATGACAGTACCGGCAGCAGTGATTTTCTGATTTCGCTGGAATTACATGCCGGCAACTAGTGAGGCTTTATCTTCATATAATGATGCTCCTGGACACTTCGACACCTCATTGAACCACGATGCTTGGGTGATCAGATCCAAGTGACGTTTCTTTGAACACGGTCGACTCGTAGCTTCTCGGATGAATATAAAGGGCGGAGTAAAATCGCGGCGGGTGGCTGACTGACCAACGTCAATTATTTTTTTCCTCTCCGTTGCCTGCTTGGCCTGTAACTTGGAACACCCGGTGTCATTGCCGCTGGTTAAAAAAACACAAAAAAGATTTCTTGGCTGTATCATTGCCTGCGGTTTATAAGGGCGATCTTAAAAATTAACTGATGGATGATGAATGCTTTGATTCTACTGGTGAAAATCAGAAATTAGAAGCCATAGCAGAGCAGGATGGATCTGAACCCTCGATACCTTTGGAGCAGAGGATTTTCCGAACATATTCTAAAGGCTTGAAATTGTTTTAGCACATACAACCATAATACAACCGCGAAGCCCGTTATCTGCCAATTCCGCAAAAATTCTTGTTCCATAAGTCTTTTTTTATCAATGATTTATTAAAAATATAAAAAACGCAACCGTTTTATATATCCGATGGTCAGGTTCAGTGTAATACTCGGTCAAGATCGGAGCAACCGGTTTCAATATACATTGCTTTTGAGCACACACTTGCGGTCCCATTACAATTCCCACAGGCAGAGTCACCCAATATCCGAATCATTGGCCTTAAGAATGCTGTCGATACAAGGAATCAGTTCTTGCCTTCTTAATACAAGGGCCTCTGGTCTGTCACACTGTTCAGAACCGCTTTATGTATTCTGGGCTATGATGGCGGCCCCGGGACTGGTTTTTTAATAATTCTTCACTGGAATTATCAAGACTATATTTATATTATCATGTGTGTCGTTAAAGATTAGATCTGTTATCAGTAGTAGGATTGTAAACGGACAATTATCAGAGATTGATGCATAAGGAGAGATGATTTATGTGTACGCATTGCACACGGCGGCAGTTTATCGGAGCAGGTGCAGTGGCGGGGATGGCGCTTGCAGCGGGCCACTGGGCGGCCGCGAGTGATACGTCGAGTCCTCCGTCCTCACCCGACTCAAAGGTCCGTATCTGCGTGGTCATTGCCGGCAAGCCGGAGGGCAGAAGTTGGGGCCTTTCTGAAGCGGATCTCACGCCTATTAAGCAGCGTCTAACCCAGGCGGAGAAAAACCTCGGCAACGTGGAGTTCGTTATCGGCCAGGCGAGCACCGCCGAACAGACCGCCCAGTTGCTGGACAAGGCAGGTCCGGATGCCCCCGTGCTGGCAATCAGCGCCGACATCTTTGGCCTGAGCAACTTCGATAGCAACAACGCAGTGATGCCCACCATTTTCAAACAGGGACGACCGGTGGCCGTCTTTCACATGCCGATAGTCGGTGGGCACGACTGGTGTCTGGTGAACCCGTGGCGCGAGGAGGGACACCCAATCACCCTGTTCAACAGCAGCGATTACGACGAGTTGGAACGAGCAGCGTCATTACTCAGGGTAATCCCGCTGTTGCGACGGAGCCGGGTGCTTGTCTCTCCGCCATTCAAGGGCACACCCGAGTCCCAAACGCCCGAAAAAGTGAAACAGCGGCTGGGTGTGGAAATGGTGGCCATCGCAGACGGACGTTACGACGAAGTCATGGCCGACGTGGACGAACGCGCCGCCAAAGCAGAAGCCAAGCGGTGGCTTGACGAGGCAGAGGATACTGTCGAGCCGAACCAAGAGGACGTCCTCAAGGCCGCGCGGGCCAGTCTGACCTTGGACCAACTCATCGCTGAGAACCGCGTTGATGGTCTATGTGTTGGAACATGCATGGGCTGGCTGTCGCGAGGTTTTCCCTGTCTAGGGTTTTCACGCCTGAACGACCGAGGAATCCCCGCTGCCTGCGACGGAGACATGGACTGCCTGCTGACCATGCTGATCTTCCAACACGCGCTCAACCGGGCTGGTTTCCTAGGCAATGCTGGTGGTGTTGACACCGCCAAGAACGCTTTTCATCTCTCCCACTGCTCGGCCCCACTGAAAATGGAGGGCCCAGCCGGCCCGAAGGCACCCTATCTGCTCCGCCGGCACGCCGAGGTTCGTGGCGGCGCGGTTACTGAGGTCCATTATTGCATCGGGCAAAAAATCACCTTCACCAAATTGGTCCACCTCGATACCCTGCTGATGTTCACCGGCAAGATCATCGAGGTCCCCAAGGTCCCCAAAGGTGAAGAACGAGGCTGCCGAACAGAACTAGTGGCCGAGGTGGATGACGCGGACAGGCTGCTGGCAAATTGGGGTGGCGGCGTGCTCGGCGCTAGTGCCAAGGACTATTATGCCTCTCTGCACCGCGTCGCCTACTACGGCGACCACACCCAGAGTATCCGCCACTTGGCCCACCTGATGGGGCTGAAGGTTGTACAAGAAGGATGACGTCCGACCTTAAACAAGGCACTGATAGCTCTGTGAGGCATCAAAAACATGTCCGGCTTATCAAATAGGATCTCAGGGTTAATGTGTCTGGAATATCATGAGACGTCCGCATCCAAAACATATTCCGAATCATCTGATCTATGAAACGAATTGGTTTAGATAAGATAATTCGGAAAAACACGGATTTGATTTAAATCTATTCGTTAAAAGTAGTTTTACTACTGTCCGACCGACTGACCATGAAAATGATAGTATGAATCAACCTGTAGGTTTATATCTTGAGCCTCCTATGTTGTGCCTCAGCTCAGAATAAATATAGGGAAGTTGTTGATTGATTTATCAATATTAAAACTAATCATCGCGTCGAGTAGACGTAATATAGTTCTCTCATTTAGGCATACTTTGTATTCCCTGTTTCTCCTCTCTTTCGATTAAGGAGTGTCACAATATTCTGCCATGTAAAAGAACGTCAACGCCATACAACCATAATACAACCGCGAAGCCCAATAGCTCATAAAATCGGGAAAATTGCTAATACATAAGATAAGTAACATCAACGACTTAAAAAATATTCAAAAAACGCAACCGTTTTATATATCCGAGTTAAAAGATCGTATTCAACAATAATCATAGTTGTAATTCATTTTAAGACATAATCTTACATTCTTACTAACGTGGTGGCTTTGGACCCTGTCTCCGCTATGTCTCCAATTTAACGGCGAGCGCCCCGTTCTTTGCTCTTGATTCAAGCCCCCAAAGTTACGATAGAATGGATGTTATGAGAAAGGTTTGGGTTTACAAGAGAAAAGGCATAAATGGCTGGTGGGTTGGCTGGTATGAGAGTGAAAATCGTAAAGCAAAGGCCCTGCCAAGCAAGGCATTAGCTGAACATTACAAGCATATCAAATATACTCAGTTAAATTCTGATGTATTCACGGGAATAGTGGCAGCTGATTGGCAGCAAATGGTCGTAGAGTATAGGGAATCCAAAAAAGTGCAAGGAGTTACCGAAGGAACACTTTATTAAATTGCATTGTCCCTGAGGAACTTTGAGCGGCTCGTAGGACAATGTAGTTCAAAGCAGATTACCCAAAATATCATCGACAAGTTTATACTCCAAAGGGGCAGCGAAGTAAAACGCCCGACCCTCAACAAGAACATCAGGAATTTGAAAATATTTATCAACTGGTGCAGGGAAAATAGATACTTGAATGGGAATCTGAAAATTAAGGAACTGAAGGAAGATGAAAGGCCCGTCAAGTCGCTGAACGATGTTCAGATAAAGAAATTATTGGCAGCAGCTGAGACTTATCCGTCAATAAAGATGCGTATATTGCTGGCATTAGGAACAGGTTTGAGACGGGGTGATATTGAATCTTTAAAAATCAATGACATTGATTTTGGGAAAAACAGCATAACAACGATGAGCAGAAAAACCAGAAAGAGTATGGGTTCACGCCCAGTGCCAATCCTCGTGATGATGGAGTTAAAAAAATATGTCAATGGACCATATTTCAAACAGGGAAAACTCTTCAATAGTAATTTCAACCACAAAATGTGGAAAAAGATATGTAAGGATGCCGGATTAGATGATTTGAAATTTCACGACCTTCGTAAAACCTTTGGCTCCATGCTTGCCCAAAAAGGTGTGTCCACCGCTGTTACACAGCGGCTCTTGGAACACTCATCGTCAATGCTTACAAATAAAATTTACACAAATGTGGATCCTGTGCTTCGTCAATCTGTGGATCAGTTACCAACAGAACAGTGGTTATGAAAATAATAATCACAAATTTTTGAAGGTTAATGGTTCAAAATTCACACCAATTCTGAACCTTTTTATAAAAGATGATGCACCGATGCAGCTTCTTGAGTCAGGAAGAACCCCGCAAATTCCGTAACCGCTGGTTACTAGGTTACGCGAAGCATTGAATTTCGTTGACACAAATAGGCAGTACCCATAAACTAAGATTTCTGATTTGTTCGTGAATATGAACTCAAGCACCTAACAGTTGTTGCTATAGTATATGAAGTACTGTAAAGTTCCGGATGAGACGGTGCGGCGGCTGCCCTTCTATCTGAGAGGGTTGCTGCTATCGCTGCAACAGGGCCGACTGTGTATATCCAGTCAGGAGCTGGCGGATTTAGTCGGTATCAGGCCGTGGCAGGTAAGAAAGGATTTTTCCTACTTCGGTGCTTTTGGTACGCCGGGAGTGGGCTACGATACGGAAAAGCTGGTACGAGAGATTAAGAAGATACTCAAACTTGATGTCGTCCAGAAGGTCGCTCTGGTAGGCGTCGGCAATGTCGGTTCAGCCATTCTGTCGTACCCAGGTTTTGCGATGTACGGTTTTGACGTTGTTGCCGCTTTTGACATCGACCATAGCAAAATCGGCCGTAAAGTAAACAACATTTTGATTGAAGATGTTTCAAATCTTGCCACGCTGAAACATCGAAAAATCAACCTTGCTATTTTGGCTGTTCCGGCAGATGCTGCTCAGCAAACAGCCGATACGCTGGCTAATGCGGGCATAAAAGGCATCCTGAAGTTTTCCCCTTGCTACATAACGGTGCCCAAGAAGGTCAAGGTGATAAGTATTGATATTGCTACGGACCTTGCTCGCCTGCCTTACTATATACGTGCTGGACGAATTAATGATTAGGTCACAAATTTCAGAATTCTGTTGAGGGTCGTGTGAAAATATATTAGCATACGCCCTTTCTTTTCGGCAGAATCTGATGGCTGCCTTTGGACACAGGATAGAAACGGGTTGGAACGATGAAAGTTGTCTTTATAAATGAATTAAAGCCGTTCCTGGATGCTGTTGCCGCAGAGATGGACCTCTACGTTCCGAAGAAGGCGGGCGAGCATTTCGTGTTTAATAGATATGACGCGTCTGCCAAGGTTCCGGTGGAATTTAATAACATACGCGTTTGCACGCCGGCAAAAGAGTTTTTGTTTCCGCTGTGTGAGCTTGCTGCGGTTTTTCCAGAGCCATTTGAGCCGAAGGATATAAAGCCGTTTGCTGTCTTCGGGCTTAAAGACTGCGATTTACGTTCGCTTGAGTGCCTGGACAAGGTCTTTCTGGAAGAGGAATTCCAGGACCCATCTTACGTAGCAAGGCGGGAGAAGATGTTTATAATTGCGTCGGACTGCTTTGAGCCAGGCGAGACTTGCTTCTGCAACATTATGGGGGGAAGGCCTTTTTCGCAGAGTGGGTTTGATTTGAACGTCTCACAGGTAAAGGACGGCTTTATCATTGAAGTTGGTTCGCAAAAGGGCAAAGATTTTATAGAAAAACACCCCAAGCTCTTCACCTATGTCCCTGACGGTGCGCTGGCGGAGCGGGACAAAAACAGGACCGAGGTGCAAAAGCAGCTTGAGCGACAGAACGCGGACCTGAAATTTGATGTGCCGATTAAAGAGATTATGGAAAGCGGCCAGGATTCTGATGTCTGGGATGTGGAGGCGAAAAGCTGTATTGAATGTCAGGCCTGCACGCGAGTGTGTCCCACCTGTCACTGTTTTTACCTTTACGACACCAAACAGAAGGATTACTTTGGCAAGATGAAGATGTGGGATAGCTGTATGAGGTGTGCTTATGCTGCGGTTGCTGGCGGTGCAAATCCGCGTAAGATACTCGGCGACAGACTTAAGCACCGTCTTATGCACAAGTTTGTTTATTTTCTCGACAGATACGGCATCGAGATGTGCGTCGGTTGCGGTAGATGCGTCGATGCGGATGCCGGAGGAATAGACATCCGGGCGATATTAAAGAAATTATATGAAGAGCTTAAAGGCAAAAATAAGGTGAAAGCAAAAGTTGCAAAATGAACCAAAATCTCTACCAACCTGTAATCGGCGAAATTGTTGACATTATAGATGAATCCCCTACCATTAAGAGTTTTGTCGTTGTGCCAGAAGAGGAATTTGCGTTCAAGACAGGGCAGTTTGTGGAGTTGACTTTGCCGGGCGAAGGTGAGGCGCCGTTTACGCCCTCTTCGTCACCGGCTGACACAAAGAAGATGGAAATTACCATTATGAAAGCCGGGGGGGTGACGGCATTATTGCACGAGTGCAAAAAAGGACAAAAGGTCGGGATTCGGGGACCTTACGGCAACGGCTATCCGATTGAGGATTTTGTTGGCAAAGAAGTCTATATCGTCGGCGGCGGGGTGGGTTTAGCGCCGATTCGGTCTTTGTTTTTGACGCTGGTGGAGAGGATAAAAGACTTCAGGTCCGTAGTTTGTCGATTCGGGGCAAGGACACCTGACGATTTTATCTACAAAAAGACACTTTTGGGGTCTTGGCAGAAAATCAACAGCGTGGAGATTAAGCTGACGGTTGACAGAGGAAACGAGAAGTGGAATGGCAACGTAGGTGTGGTGACTACCATCCTTAATCGCGAAGATGTGAAGATTGAAAATGCGGTGGCGGTAGTTTGCGGGCCACCGATTATGATGAAGTTTGCTACCGTAAAATTGCTGGAGTTTGGATTCCCTGCCCGGAATATTTATCTTTCGATGGAAAAAAATATGAGCTGCGGGGTGGGCAAATGCGGCCATTGTATGATTGGCAAATATTACGTCTGCAAGGATGGCCCTGTGTTCAGGTATGAGCAGATAAAGGATTATCCGAATATCTGGGATTAATTTGTCATATACTAAAACGATTACAGGAAAAGATGTCTGCGAAGTTAATAATAGATTTAGCAAAATGCAAACCTCAGAGCGAATCGAAGGTGCGGTGCTCGTACAAGCATCATCCTGAAAACAAAGGATTTGACCGGCTGTTAGAGATGATTCGCTTTGTCCTGATTTGCCGCAAATGCAAGGTTGCGCCGTGTATTAGTGCTTGTCCACGGAAAGCACTGGAAAAAGAACCGGGCGGGAATGGTGACGCTGGTGTTCTGAAGCGGGCAAAGATGTTGTGCACCGGCTGCGGCACCTGTGCGATAGCCTGCCCATTTGGAACGATATATCCCGACTTGATACCTTTCCCGAGCAGTGTTTGTGACGTCTGCAAGGGGAGACTATCGCCCGGCGAAAAACCCTTGTGTGTTACTACCGGTAAGGATGGAAGCATAGATTACCGAGAGGTCAAGATAGAAGGTGATTTAGTGGAGGTTTTTGAAGATATTGTCGTCAGGGTAGCTGGCGGTACAACGTGGGAACCATTTTTGAGGGAAACCCAGGGGGCAAAAAGATGAGTGAGATACCGCAGAGTTTATTCTGGATTTTGATTTTTCCGGGCTTTCTATTTACGGTTGTTCTCGGCCTGGTCGCTTCGTGGATAGTTCGCAAGACAAGCGCACTCGTGCAGTGGCGTGTGGGTCCGCCATTGTATCAGCCATTTGTGGATGTAATGAAGTTGATGGGAAAGGAAATCCTTATACCACAGGACGCTCAGCGAACGGTTTTCCTGGCAGCACCAATTGTGGGGCTGGCGGGGGTGTTATTACTTTCGACAATGCTGTGGCGGATAACTATTGACCCGACAAGGCCATTTGTCGGTGACATTATTGTAGCAATATATCTGATGGTGCTGCCTTCGCTGGCATTGATTCTCGGCAGTTCAGCCAGTGCAAGTCCCCACGCGGCAGTCGGCGCAAGCAGGGAAATGAAACTTGTTATGAGCTACGAGCTGCCGCTTGTTCTGGCCTTTGTCGTGGTGATTATAAAAACCGGAGGGCAGATTAGCTTGGCTGCGATAGCCGGGCATGTGCCGGTCTTCAGTGTATCGGGGATTCTGGCGTTTTTGGTTGCGCTATTGTGTGTTCAGGCTAAACTCGGATTTGTTCCATTTGATATTGCAGAATCGGATACCGAGGTTGCAAGCGGCGTAATTATAGAATATTCCGGAGCATTGCTCGCTATATGGAAGATTATGCAGGCGATGATGCTTGTGGCACTGCCGTTATTTCTGGTGATGGTATTCTTAGGCGGGTTCGGTACGGCGGGGTGGCCATTAGTATGGGGCATCGGCAAATACGTTCTGGTGTTAGTGCTGCTTATTTTGATAAAGAATACAAACCCGCGTCTGAGAATCGACCAGGCGATGAAGTTCTTCTGGGGCTATTGCGGGCTTACTTTAGCTATCGCTGTCATACTGGCAGCAATGGGTAATTTCTATCATATCGGTTGGCTATAAGGCGTATTTATGAACTGGAAGATATGGTCATTAAAGAAGTCACCGTGGGTATTTCACGTTAACGCCGGGGCGTGTAACAACTGTGATATCGAGATTGTAGATTTGCTGACGCCAAAGTTTGACGTTGAGAGATTCGGTATTAAGCTGGTCGGGTCACCGCGGCAGGCCGATGCACTTTTGGTGACAGGCGTGGGGACGCGGCAGGCAGCGAAGCGGCTGCAAGAGGTGTACCGACAGACTCCTAAACCGTGCGTGGTGTTTGCAATCGGCGCCTGCGCCTGCGGGACAGGGATATTCAGCAATGGCTATCATGTAGTCGGGCCGGTAGATAGGATAATTAAAGAGATTGACCCTAACGCGATTATTGCATACGTGCCGGGCTGTCCGCCTAAGCCGGAAGCTATGATATCAGGGGTAGTAAAGGCACTGTCGGCTTTATGACTCGTCGTGCGTGGTGCGTGATGCGTATTGCGATGATAACAGATGTGAAATTATGAACCAAGAAGAACTAAATAATAAGTTATTAGAAATAAAAGATAAGCTCACAGGTATAGAGCGAAAATCGGATAAGAGAATATACCTTTTGTGTGAGGTTGAGAACAGTTACGCCGTCAATAAGTTTTTGTTTGAAGATGTTGGTTGCCGGTTTGTCATTGCAACCGGTATTGATTCTGATAATTGTTTTGAAGTGCTTTACCACTATTCGTATGACGAAACCGGCTGTGTGATTACCATAAAAGCTTTCATCCGCGACCGTCAGAAGCCTGCGATTCAATCTCTTACGCCGTTTCTACCGGCTGCGGAGTGGATTGAAAGAGAGATACACGACGTGTTAGGGATTGATTTTAAGAATCATCCTAATCTGAGGCGACTAATTCTGGCGGATGATTGGCCAGCGGGCGTATATCCATTAAGGAAAGACTTGTCCTGAGCCCAGCAAAGGAGCTTAAGAAATGCACGATACTGTCAGAAAACCTATTCTTGCGGTCGGGCCGTTCCATCCATTGCAGGAGGAGATGGAATTTTTCCAGCTAACTATCGACGGCGAGAAGGTAACCGACATAGATGTGAGATTATCGTATAACCATCGGGGCATAGAGAAAATCAGTGAATCGCTGCAATTTGACCAAGTGCCGTATTTGGTTTCCCGTATATGCGGGATATGCTCCGCTTCGCATCCTTTAGCTTATGTGCAGGCAGTTGAAGAGCTTGCGGGGATAAAACCGCCCGAGCGGGCGTTGTATGTGCGAACGATTATCAACGAACTGGAGCGGATACACAGCCACCTGTTATGGGCGGGGCTTGCGGGCCATTTTATCGGTTATGACACCGTTTTTATGTGGGCCTGGAAATATCGTGAGCCGGTGCTGGACCTGCTGGAAGAAATCACTGGCAACAGGAACAATTACGGTAATGTCAGAGTGGGCGGGTGCAGAGAAGATGTCCCCAACGAAACTATACCAAAGATATTAAAAGAACTCGACTTAATCGAAAAGAAAACCGAGATGCTCACAAAAGCGGTGCTTGATGACCCTGTTCTGCATGCTCGGCTCAAAGGTGTGGGTATATTGAAAAAAGAAGATGCTATCAAGTATGCGGTAACAGGTCCGACCGCCAGAGGAAGTGGCATTGCTATCGACGTAAGACGTGACGACCCATACGCCGCCTATGCGGACCTGGACTGGAAGGTAATTACCCAACCTGAAGGCGACGTTTTTGCAAAGGCCGTGGTGCGCCTATTGGAGACATTTGAATCGATTAAAATAGTCAGGGAGGCGCTTAAGAAGCTTCCGGATGGTCCGGTTGCCATAGAGGTCAAGGAGATTCCGCCCGGCGAAGCGGTTGGCCACGCTGAAGCCCCGAGAGGTGAAACGTTCCATTATGTCCGCAGTGACGGCGGCAACAGACCCGTCCGTCACAAAATAAGGGCACCCAGTTACGTCAATGTGCCTTCGTTTAAGGCTTCCTGTATTGGGCAGGACATTGCTGATGTTACAATCACCCTTGCTGCGGTTGACCCCTGCTACAGTTGCACCGAGAGATTGGCCGTTGTTGACCGGCACGGTAGTATAACACACGGTGGCGAGGCCTTACTTAAATTGAGCCGTGAAAAAACGCAGCGCATTAAAAAAGATATTGGCGCACAAGAACTTAAGTTGGAGGATTTCTAAAATTGGATAAAACTCTGCTTATCCCAGTTTTTCTGCCGTTGATTGCAGGTTTCGTGCTGCTATTTTTACCGAACAGGACGAAGTGGCTATCTGCGGTCCTGACGCTAATTATTTCGTTGGTCACATTTGTGCTGGTGATTCGGATATTCGCTGGTGGTCAAACAAGCTACTGCCAGCCGGTGCTCCAGATAGGCGACTTGAGTTTAGACCTATTGCTGACTGTTAAGCCGCTGGGGGCGTTCATGTTATTGTTCGCTATGGGCTTTGGCCTTCTAATTACACTGTATTCACTTAAATCGATGTCTGGTACAAATCGCCTGAATGAATACTATGGTGCGGTGCTACTTACGATAGGCGGGTCAGCGGGTATATTGCTTTCCGAGCATCTGTTATTTTTGCTTATATTCTGGGAGATTGTTACCGCCTCGCTATATCTTATGATTGCAACAGGCGGCAGAAATTCCAATTTCGCAGCGACAAAAAGTTTCGCAATGATAGGCGCATCCGATGCCGCCTTTTTGCTGGGCGTGCTAATGGTATGGGCAATTTCAGGGACATTTGTCATTTCGGATATTAGCATAGAGACGACTTCCACCCTTTCGATTATCGCCTTTTTACTACTTATGACAGCAGCGATTACCAAGGCGGGCGCGATGCCTTTGCATACGTGGGTACCAACCAGCGGTGAATATGCGTCTGTTTCGGTAATGGCGCTTTTGCCGGCTGCGATTGATAAGCTTTTGGGGATTTATCTTCTGGTAATAATCGTGCGGGAAATTTTTATACTTAAGTCGGCGGCTCTAAGTGTTGTTCTGGCAATCATCGGCGCAGCCACGATTATTATTGCTGTGATGATTGCGATGGTTCAGCACAATCTCAAAAAACTATTATCGTTCCACGCCGTCAGTCAGGTCGGTTATATGATATTAGGGATAGCGACAATGACGCCTGTAGGTATTGCAGGCGGAGTCTTCCACATGCTCAACAACGCGATATATAAGTGTTGCCTGTTTCTTTGCGGCGGGGCGGTCGAGCAGGAAGCCGGCACGGCTGAGCTTGATAGATTGGGCGGCCTCGGCGGGAAAATGCCGGTTACATTTGTTACGTGCCTGATTGCCGCCCTGAGCATTTCCGGCATACCGCCCTTGAACGGATTTGTTTCCAAATGGATGGTCTATCAAGGCGTAATTCAGATGGGGACAACACAGGCCGGCGGAGCAGCCAAGTTGTGGCCTATATGGCTGACCTGCGCTATGTTCGGAAGCGCGCTTACTCTGGCTTCCTTTGTAAAACTCTTGCACTCGCTATTTCTGTCGCGGTTGCCCAGCGAGCTAAAAGATACAAAAGAAGTGTCGCCTTTACAGACCATCCCGATGGTGGTGCTTGCTTTTCTGTGTGTATTCTTTGGAATCTTTTACAGTGTCCCGCTAAAGTCGTTTATTTACCCGGCCCTGGGTATTGAAGCCGGCGCTGCTATCTTCGGCACGTGGGAATCCATCTTAGCCACAGCAATCTTGATATTCGGCATTGCTGTTGGCCTGCTCATTTTACTTGTCGGGCTATTAGCCAGAAAGGTCAGAATCGTTCCTACCTGGACCTGTGGCGAAATTCAGCCCAACGACCAGATGATAATACCCGGAACTGGCTTCTATAAAACGGTTTCATCGATGGGCGGTTTAAAGCAGCTTTACGCCAGCCAGGAGAAAGGACACTTCGATTTATACAATCAAGGTGGCAAAGTTGGCCTGACACTGACAGCGTTTCTGCGGTGGCTTCATTCGGGTATTCTACCAATGTATCTGACGTGGGTAACTGTGGGACTATTGGCGGTTCTTTTTGTAGTTTGCAAGATTTGGTGAGGTTGTTATGACTATATTCTATCTTTTACTTCTTTTTATGATAATCGCAGCCATTATTGCGGTGGAAACAAAGGACCTATTAAGCTCGGTGATCTGCGTAGGCGCTATCGGCGTTGGTAGTTCATTGATGTTTCTGTTTATGTGCGCACCGGATATTGCCATAACGCAGATTGTGGTGGAGGTTCTGAGCCTTATTATCTTAATTCGCGCTACGATTGCTCGCGACCTGACGTTTATTACCGGCGATAGGGAATTCTTCGGAACGGTCGTCTCAGTGGTAATCATATTTGTAATCTTCTTGGCTGGGATGAAAGTTCTTCAGACTTTACCCGATTTCGGTACCCCCATATTCGCGAAAGTGGCAGGCTCTCCATCCCAGATATATATTGAAAATGGCCTTAAAGACACAGGCGCGGCAAACCTCGTCTCCGCGATAATTCTGGACTATCGCGGTTATGATACATTAGGCGAGGCAACAGTATTATTTACTTCGATTCTTGGAGCAACCGTTATACTGCGGGCCCAAAGTAGAAAGCTCGTGGATGAACCAGACAAATGAACACCGTTAGAGATGCTACAACGAGCAAGTTGTGCAGACATAAGAGGTGATAATTATGGAACAGGAACAACAAAATTCTAACACCATGCAAACCGGGAAAATCTCTAACGGGACGAAAGGGATGACCGTAATAGTAAAGACTGTCAGCAGTTGGGTAAGGGTGCTTATTTTCCTGTTTGGCATTAACATCGTTCTTTTCGGCCATCTTACGCCGGGCGGCGGCTTTGCCGGCGGTGTGATTTTGGCTTCCTCTTATGTGCTGCTGATGCTGGCATTCGGAAGAGAATTTGTAGAGGAAAACCTGCCTTTGCCGCTCGCCTCAAAGCTCGATTGCCTGGGTGCATTTATGTTTGCGCTCGTAGCGATTCTGGGAATAGTTTTGGGTGGGTCTTTTTTTCTAAATTTTCTTTACCAAAAGTATCTGCCGGGCCAGCCATTACATCTTGTGAGCGCTGGTATTATACCGCTGGCGAACATCGCTATCGGTCTGAAGGTCGGTGCGTCTCTATTTTTGATTACACTTATGCTTTCAATTAGTTGTAAAGGTAGAGAATGCAGATTTGAGTAGATAAGAGTGAAGGAGCTAAACAATGCCTTATGCGTTATGCTTTTTACTTTTTATGATTGGCTTGTATTGTGCAGTCGTCAAAAAGAACTTGGTCAAGATAGTAATCGGCCTTGCAATTATGGAATATGCCGTCAACCTATTCTTGATTATGCTTGGCTACCGTACAGGCGGCACAGCGCCAATCCTTGACAAAACTTATATTGAAGCAGGAACAAATAAAATTGTTGCCAACTTCATTAATACCTCGGTTGACCCGCTGCCGCAGGCCCTTGTCCTTACTGCAATAGTTATCAGCTTAGGTTCACTGGCTCTTATAATCTCGATATCTATCAGAATCTACGGAAAATACGGCACCTTTGATATTACCGAGATAAGGAGGTTGAAAGGATGACCAAAGTCCTGCCTGCCTTTGTTTTGATTCCGCTGGTAATGGCGTTTGTTTTGCCTGTTTTTGGCAAGAAAGGCAAAAATATTGCGACTGTTTTAGCCAATCTGGTAACAATTACACTGTTTGTGTTGGCGATTGCCTGTATCGGCAAATCAGGCGTTTATCAGGTGGGTAATTGGTCTATTCGCGTCGGTATTATCCTTGTCCTCGATGGGTTAAGCTCTCTTATGCTTTTAGCGATCAATCTTGTTAGCGCCGCTGCGATGCTTTTTAGCGCAAGGTATATGGAGCAATACACAGCCAAGTCAAAATACCTCAGTTTGTTTATGCTTATGGTTGCTGCTATGAATGGCCTGGTGCTTGCCGGCGACCTCTTTAACCTGTTTGTTTTCCTGGAAATTGCTTCACTTGCATCTTATGCTCTGGTAGGCTTTGGCTGTGAGCACGAAGAGCTGGAGGCATCATTCAAATATATGGTCCTCGGCAGCGTTGCTTCTTCGTTTATACTTTTTGCGATTGCCCTTGTTTATGGCAACACCGCCTACCTTAATATGGCCTGCATCTCAAAATCCATTCAAGCCTCAGGTTTGAATATCGGCCTTACCTTTGCTCTCGCATTATTTATCGTCGGGTTTGGTCTGAAGGCAGCTTTAGTGCCATTCCACGCCTGGCTGCCCGATGCACACTCATCAGCTCCCGCTCCAATTTCTGCTATGCTTTCCGGAATTATCATAAAGACTCTCGGGGTTTACGCCCTCACCCGCATCCTCTTTAACATCTTTGGTGTGTCGATTTCAGTCGGCTGGCTTTTAATTACGCTTGGCCTTTTAAGTATGATTGCCGGCGCATTTTTAGCAATAGGTCAGTGGGATTTCAAACGCTTACTTGCTTATTCAAGCATCAGTCAGATAGGCTATGTCGTTCTCGGCATCGGTCTTGGCGCGACCTTGCTTGCTAAAAAAGCCAATCCAGCGTGGGCTTCTCTTGCTCTCCTGGGTGGCCTGTTTCATCTTGTCAATCACGCCGTATATAAGTCTTTGTTGTTCTTGACCAGCGGCTCGGTAGAAATGTCAACGGGCACAAGGCAGCTAAAAGAAATGGGCGGTCTTGCCCAGAGATTGCCTGTAACGCGAACAGCCTGCACGGTAGCCTCAGCATCCATTGTCGGCATCCCGCCTTTTAGCGGATTCTGGAGCAAACTGATTCTGGTAATCGCAGCAGTCCAGGCAGGTCTTTACTGGATTGCAGCAATCATTGTTTTTGTAAGTTTGTGCACATTGATTATGTATCTGAAGGTTCAAAGATACGCTTTTCTTGGTGAGTTGCCGGAAAACCTTCAGCAGATAAAAGAAAATAAAGGCTCTATGCTTGTTGCAATGGCGGTTTTGGCTTTTCTTTGCGTGCTTATGGGATTGTTGGTAATAATCCCATCTTTAAGAGATAGCATCCTTAAGCCCGCTGTCGATGTGTTAACTGTGGGGCCGAAACATTGGGAAATAGCCGGCATATTAAAGATGTAAGTAATACAGGGTAAAAGATTATGAGGCGACTTATATATTTTGTCTTGGCATTCATCGTCTGGGTAGTAGTGTCCTGGCCTTTCGTCGATGGTCGTATCGACCTTCAAATGACGGTCGCAGGCCTGATAGCATCTGCTATCGTATCTGTCCTTTTTCATGAAATGCTACCCAAAGAGCATCACATATTTTTTTCACCTATTCGTATTTTCTGGCTTCTGGCTTATGTGCCGGTTTTTATCTATTTTCTGATAAAGGCCAACTTCGACGTCGTCTATCGTGCTCTCCATCCAAAGATGCCTATTAGTCCCGGCATCGTGAAAATAAAGACTAATCTAAAAACGGATTCTGCAATCACAGCCCTGGCTAATTCTATCACTCTGACGCCGGGAACTATGACGGTGGATGTAACCGACGACGGTTTTCTGTACGTTCACTGGATTAATGTCCAATCTGATGACGTTGAGCAGGCAACGAAAATTATCTCTGAAACGTTTGAGTGGTTTATCAAGAGGATTTTTGAATAAAAGAGGTTGCTATGATAACACTATTTTACCTTGGCTTGTGCGTGTGCTGTTTCCTGTGCCTCTATCGAATAGGTCTCGGCCCGAGCGCTCCAGACCGAACCGTGGCTATCGATATATTGGGAATTGTGATAGTAGGTTTCTGCGGCATATTAGGGATGGTTACCGGAAAGGATTTTTATCTCAATATAGCTCTTGCGTGGGCGCTACTTAGCTTTATAGGGACTATAGCGCTGGCAAAGTTTCTGGAGGGTAGAAGTTTCGATGAGTGACATTGCAGGATACATACTGATAACAATCGGAATTTTGTTTGATATATTCGGCTGCATCGGGCTGGTTCGCTTTCCCGATGTTTATAATCGTCTGCAGGCCTCAACAAAATGCGTAACTCTCGGCACAATTTTACTTTTATTAGGCGTTGTTGCGATAAGCGGTTTGGGGCCGATAAGCGCAAAGGCGATAACCTGTGCCGTGTTTATACTGTTAACTTCACCTACGGCTGCACACGCGATTGCCAAAGGCGCTTATTCTTCCGGAGTAAAATTATGGGAGAAAAGCGTTGTTGATAAATATGCAGAGCAGGTTCGAGCTGATAAAGAAAGTTCATAGTTCATTGTTTGTAGTTCGTGATTTACGCGAAAATGCGTGTTGAATTGTGCAGGAGCATAAAATTGCGGTTGCCAAAATTAAGAGAATTAAAAGAAGCTGTTACAGCGGTTTTTTCGCGGCGGTTTACCACGCGGTTTCCTGCTGAGCCTTGCATAGTGCCGAAAAGTTATAGAGGAAAGCCGGAATTTGACCTGGATACCTGCATCGGCTGCGGGGCGTGTGTGAACGTCTGTCCAACGGAGGCGCTGATGCAAGCCGATGATCTCAAAGCTAATCCGAAGGTTAGAAAAATCACCCTCCGATACGACACGTGCATCTTCTGCGGTAATTGCGAGGAGAATTGCACCACAGAAACAGGGATAAAGCTCTCAAATCGGTGGGACTTAGCCGGTATGGACAGAGGGAGCATGACTGAAACCCACGAATATGAACTTCAGATGTGCGAAAAGTGCGGGGCATTACTTGGGACTAAAAAACATCTGGTCTGGCTTTATGAAAAGCTTGGGCCATTGGCCTATACCAATCCGTCACTATTGCTTGCTAAAAGCGGGGAGCTGGTCCCCGATAGCGACATTCGGGGGCAGGCCACAAAGCCGCAGGATATTCAACAGCAGTCTGGTAAAGAAACGCGGCCAAGTGATTTCATGCAAATACTGTGCCCTAAGTGCAAATGTGAGCTGAACATTCGGCTGTAAGCCCATTAGAAATCATCTTTTGGGGGGTTTAGGGTTAACTGTGGAATTTCTAACGGGGTAAAATGCTATGGGCACCGACCAGAGATTATTCGAGCAGCTAAGTAAACTTCGCGGCTACAGAGCGCTCATTATCGGGATTGGGAACGTATTGAAAGGCGACGATGGAGCAGGACCACTCGTTTGCGAAAAGCTCCAACAAGCTGGCGTCCGGGCCGAGATAATAGATGCCGGCACCGTTCCTGAAAACTATATCCAACGGATTATAAAGAAGGCACCGCAGAATCTGCTTATTATTGATGCCATCGACTTCCAGGCTCCAGCCGGAACGGTAAGAATATTCAAACCCGAGCAGTTAAACTCAACTGTTATTTCGACGCACGCGCTCTCGCCACGCTTATTTGCTGAGATGGTCAGTAGAAACATCAAAGTAGATGTGTATTTCGTTGGGATTCAACCGGCGTACACTCGGCTGGGTGACTCTATGTCACCGCAGGTATGTCAGGCAGTTCATCAGCTCGTGCAAGCGTTGATTGATGTTTTCCCTCCGATACAGTCAGTCCCGTGACCTGCCGAATTGTCAAGCGTGCAAATGCGGAAGCAAAGGGCCGGTTGGCGTAACATCGCTATTTATTTAAAGTTCCCAGCTCGCGATTCAGAAGGTCGATATGCCGCATTTTTGCTTTTATGATGACCTCGACCTTGTCTTTGTCCGACTCTTTAGGCACGGCGTCTTTCAGCTCTGTATAGAAAGCCAGCCCTTCCTTCTCACGGTCAATGGCTAATTGCAGAATTTCCTCCTTGCTTTCCTTGCCGTTGAGTTCCCTGCAGAGATTCTTATTTTTTATACCACAGATGCGATGGTCCGCCATTGCCTGCAGATACAGCGCCTGCTCATTATCAGGGTCAAAAGCCGTAGGTGAGCACTCCCGCTCCGAGAAAGACTTTCGGATAGCCGCAAAGGCAAGTGCATGGTTTGCTTCCTTGTCGGCCAGTTGTAATAATACCTCATACGTCTCAGAGTCTTTGAAGGTTTCCGCGGCCTTGCGATAAAACTCAGAACCTTTTCGCTCAATTGTTTCAGCTAGGTCGAATATTTCACAGAGATTAAAAGTAAAGCCCATCGCTATTCTCCTGTCGCTTACATATCATTACGATAAGATACAAGAATACCAATACAGCAACGCTACCAACCCTTATAACGGTTTATTGCCGACAGCAAAGGACTTTTTCGGTCCTGTCCGTCCGCCTGCCCCAGATAGTTATCGGCAAAAATAGCAAAATCACTGAAGTTCATTATGCAATTTCTGCCAGAGCCGGGTCTCAGCTCAGGGCACAGCCCAGTTGAAGTCTCGTCGCCCGGGGTGTGCTTTGCAAAGCGGCTTGCATATTTGAACTTCTGGTTCATCATATTTTCTGAGAGCATACCAAAGCTATCTGAATGGCGGGTGCTAAGGACAGGAGCAACCATTTGGTCAACACCTGACTTACGTCAATCATAAATTTCCTCTGACTATATACAATGATACCTTTAGCTGTCATACGTAGCAATAAATAGCTCGATTTCCTTTTCAAGTTGTTCTTGGCCGCCCAACTAAAGCAAATCAATAGCTCGGATTAATCCTATCGTCAGTTTCCTACCCTTTGTGGCACCGCCATCTGTGCGAAAAGTCAGGAGTTGTTGAACGGTGGTAAAAGCGACACATCTATTAGGTAGTTCCTCATGATGTTGGTGAATGTTCTTTATGTTGATAGATGTCTAATGCGATTCCAAGACGGCCTTGCGCAGGTCTGCCCACTGCTGGCGTTGGAGTTCAATGAGGTGCGTGGGATAACGAATATGTTCGGGAACCGACCGGACGTGTTAGGCCAATCCCAGCACCATCGCAGGAGAGAATCGCTCCGGAGACCCACCAACTCGCGTCCAGTCGTACAAGTCCTTCCACAGCCACAAAGACCATTGCAACATGCTGCCCAAGCACGACAGATTGCGAGTGCGGGGGACAATCGACTTTGTCGTGTTTGCAACGTCCCATTGAACCGTTTCAGATGAGAGGTGTTGATCCCGCGGCCAATGCCCACCGATAACCCCATTTGATCACCAATTGGTGATGCAACCGGAAATGAGGGTTACCCACACGAATCAGGTCAATCGAAAAGCAATTGGCGATAGGTAATATAAGGAGGTAATAGGGAACCGACACCGGCCAGTGGCTCGACACTTTCACGAAGTTCTACCGAAGTCCGCTGCGTCCTCAGCAATGCCGACTTGAGAGGGTCATTGTAACCCTCCCATTTATTATACATCGGTATTAACTGGTAAGAGCTTGACGCCTGAAATTTCGCCGCCGCACGGTAATCACCGTGCAAAACAGCTACGGAGAAGTTGAAAAAATCGGCAAGTGAAATAGCCGCACCTCTCGGCGGAAGTTGACGAAAAAGGTTTACTTTCCGTAAGAAATGTGAAACTTTGATGTTTATTGCCTTGTCTCCAATTTGTCTCCGGGCGTGAGTGATCTGGCATCAAACAGTCAAAATTAAGCTTAGAAGCTTTGCAAAAAACGCGTCTTTAAAAATATTTTTAGCAAAAATAGGATTATATATCCGTTGAACTTTGGCATAGCTATCGCTAAGTGGAGGTAGAAAACCGCAGCCAGAAAAGAGGCTGCGGCAGGAAAAAAGCAGAACCATCAAGTTCTACCTATGCGATGGAAAGAAAACTATTCTTTCTGTATCTTTGTCGAAAGCCAGACTAAATTTGATATTTTTCAGCATGGGTAAAAACTCATTTCCTTCTTCATCGCAAGAGAGCCATATCTCAAAGTCATCGCTAACTTCTTTGGTCAGTTTGGCTAAGATTTTTTGTAAATCTGCTACTGTCATTATTTGGTTTTGTATTGAGTCTTTTCGGCTCATATTCTTACCCCCAGTTTGTCATCACCAATTTGGTTAACACTTAGCTCCGAAGCCAAAAGATCCATCTGGATGTCAGGATCTATTGGCAGTCGTCTTAAATACTTAGCAA
>Ga0315294_10000500_pt1 | contig 42210 bp, 31 predicted proteins | sample YL17G13_40_MG_FD_203626 | JGI IMG/M metagenome (GOLD analysis project Ga0315294, IMG submission 203626) | Sediment microbial communities from Yellowstone Lake, YNP, Wyoming, USA - YL17G13_40 | ecosystem: Environmental > Aquatic > Freshwater > Lake > Sediment | place: USA: Wyoming | collected... | reverse complement strand
TGGATGCGCAGGCGGGCCCAGGACGCGGGCGCATCCAAGGGGCTCAAATACGCCGAGGCTTTCAAGCGTCTGATTCTGCGGTAGGAGGAAGCAGATTCGATAAAATCCCCCCATTCCCTGCTTTCAGAGCATGGGGGGATTTTTTTTGTAGATCGGATTGACAACTCAAGTCCCCCATCTTTCTCCCCCGGATGCGGGGGAGAGGAGAAGGGGGAGGGGGAGATTTCAATTATCGTTGGCTAATAATTTTTCACCAGATATTCAACGCTCTTTTTGAGGTTGTTCGCGCAGGCCTCAAAAGTGTCCGGCTGGGTCAGCTCGATGGCCGCATAGCGAATTTTATTTTTGGTCAGGATCGAAAAGACGGTGTCAAAATCCAACTCATTCTGGTCCAGGACCGGCAAGACCTTGTGTTCACTCGTCGAGGTTTTTACGTGGATATACGGTATGCGGCTGGCATATTTCTCCATGAAAGCCTTGGCCTCTTCGGGTTTGGTATAAACCCTGGAGACCGCGAAGAAGTTCGCCGTATCACACTGCAGGAACATGTTGGAATTTACATTGGCAAAAAACTCCGACAACCCGAACCCGGTGACCCCGTCGCCCTTGAGCGCTTCAAAGGCGTTCTCCACCACATATTTAAGACCCGCAGCCCGGGCCATATTGCCCGCCCGATTCGCCACCTGCACAGCCTTAAATAATTCAGTAAGAGTCCAGGTTTTCTTTTTGGGGTCGTTGGCAAACTCAGGCCCGGCTGCCAGGGTACGGATCGTCCGGGGCCCCTCGAATACGGCCGCATTCGGCAAGCCGCGGGTAAAGATCTCCCAATAAGCCGGATCCAGAAGACCAACCTGCAGGGCATACCCGATCTCGATGTTTTTGGATTTGGCATAAGCCATGAGCTGTTTGCATTCATCCACGGTAAGGGAGGCGCTGGGATCCCGAATTTCAACCCAGGAGCAGCCCAGTTCGCCGGCCAGGTCCAGCAGCTTTTTCTTGTTGTCCAGGGAAACGGGAAGGGGTTTCAGGAAGTTCGTGGTGGTATATCCAAGCTTAATTTCAGGATATTTCTTCAGAACCATTTTTTGCTGCGCGAAAGCGCTGCCGACCAGAAAAGCCACGGCCAGCATTACCACCGCCATAAAAATCACGCACTTCTTCATCTTGCCCCTCCTTTTTTCTTTAGAGTTTTACATCTGATTCTCTGGCCTTCGAAGGTTGAATTCCAACCGAATAAACAGGCGAGAACGGTGACTATTGTAGCAACCGGGATGATCCTGTCAAGGCATTTCCCTCGCCTGCCTCCCCTTTATGATTCCCTTTTCTGCCGAAAGGCAATCTTGTGGCCAGGAAGCAAGGGCGTTGCGCGGGAAAAGCATCGGCGGGAAAGGAAGTTCATTCGGAGATCGCCCTGTGCTTCCGCAGGAAGAGGCGGGCCCGTGGGCGATCCACCGGATCGCCCCTACACGGATTCAACCCGAGGAAGTGGGTCTGGCGCTGTGCCCGCCCGGCCCAAGAAATGGGATGCGCCTCATGGTTTTTCCGCGCAACGCCCTTGCTTCCTGGCCGGGAAAAAGAGACCGGGGCTAAACTTTGATTCCTGCCGCCACCCTGGCCATGGTCTTGTACTTCTTGAACGGAGCCTCGGCCATGATCATCATCATCTGGGTGGCCATGGAGCCCTCGGCGTGAACCGTGGTCACCTCGTGAAAGGCCGACTCGTGGGAGCAGGCCATGCGCTGGGCCAGGTGGATCATGCGGAGGCGCTCCTCGGTGGAGGATTTTCCCGAGCCCCCCAGGTAATGCTCCAAGTAGGCATGGATATCGGGGTTGTCCCAGTCCTTTTTGTCCGGGGTGGTGGCGATGATCCCCCCGCAGATGTCCTGCACGAGTTTCATGATTTCATGGTATTTGCTGGCGAAATGGAGCTTGGCCATGTTGGTGATGAGCGGGTTGGGGACGGCGATGTCCCCGTACATGACCGGGTCCTTGGCCGAGGCGTTGGCCAGGGCCCGGAGGGTCTCCACGTAACCAGCGATCTCCGCCAGTTTGTCCCGGATGTGCCCCACTTTCTCCAACCCGTTGTATTCGGCCATGGCTGCGGCAACGCCGGCCATGACCTCCACTGCCGGGACCTTGTAGCTGATCGCCGTGAAGCGGTGGAAGGTGGCGAAGGTGTAAGCCAGGAGCATGGAGAACTGCCATTCGCCGCACAGGAAGACCCGATCCCAGGGAACGAAGACGTTGTCGAAGACGATCATGGCCTCGCTGAGCTCCCGGATGGGGCGGTCGGGATGAAACTCGTGCTCGGTCCAGCCCCCCCGTCCTGCCCGGCAGATGAAGACCACCCCCTTGGTGTTCGCCGGGATGGCAAAGCTGACCGCGTATTCCCCCTCGTTCTCCCGCATCTGCCGGGTGGGCACCACGATGATCTCGTTGGAGACCGGCGCGCTGGTGATGTGAATCTTGGCCCCTTTCACCACGATTCCATCCTTATTCTTATCCACCACGTGGAGGTAATAGTCCGGATGCTTCTGCTTGGAGGGCTCCTTGGACCGGTCCCCCTTGACGCAGGTTACGGCTCCGCACATGGCCAAGTCCTTCTTCCGGACGTATTCCAGGAAGTTTCGGGCATTTTCCTGGTATTGCTTATTGCCCATCATGCCGGCAACAACGAACGCCGCGTTCAGGCAGTCGGTGCCGATGTCTTTTCCGAAGGGAAGGCCGCCGGTCAGCTCGATGGAGCGCTGGATCATTTTGGTGCGATTGGCCAGGTCCTCCGGATTCCGGGGGGTTACGAAATAGCGGTTGATCAGCTCCCCCGTCTTTGGATGGGGGGCGGTAAATAAATTCCGTACTTCCGGGTCGGGATGAGAGGTGAGGGCAAATCCCTGGGCCACCGTATCCACCGTGACCCCCAGTACCGGATGGCGGGTGACGTCATCCACCTTTTCTCCCCGGATATAAACCCGGCGGCCGTCTCTCAGGCTCTCCTTATACTCCTCCACGGTTCGGATTCCCATCGTCCACCTCCTGAAGTCATGACCTACGGCAGAGCCGGAGGCTTTAAAATACTTGAACCGCTCAAAGCGGATTCATCTTGGGGGCCACCTAAAGGTGGCTTGGCCCGGGTGCCAGGCCCTTGCCCCCGGGCCACGACCCAGGCATCCCGGAAATGTCAAACTCTGTGAGTCCCGCGGAATAGCCGGGGGTTTAGCTTAAGGAAATTATTTCTGAAGAGTTCAACTTCATTTAGACCATTTGAAGAATATTTACAATAAAAAAATTCTTGACAGCCCGGACGGATAGTTGTAATATACAACCATGAAAGCCCCCGTACCTCAATCTTACCAAGATGTCTTTTCCCTCATCGGGGAGTTATCCCGGGCCTTGCGCTGCTGCCAGCAGGAAGAATCTTTTTGCCTGGGCCTGACTCTTTCCCAATTCTTCATCCTCCACACCATAGCCGGGAAAGGACAAATCCCCCTGGCGGGACTCCATGACATTCTTGCGGTGGAGAAAAGTACGACCACCCGAATGGTAAGTCCCCTCATCCGGAGGGGTTTGGTCGTGCAGGAAAGGTCGAAGCATGATTCGCGGGCTTTGAATCTGAGTTTGACCCCCCAGGGGGAAGAGATTTACGAAAGGATCTGGGTCTGCCTTGCGGAATTCCTCGACACGATACAAAAAGGAATTCCGGCGGTAGAAAGAAGGAAAATCTACGGGGCCACCCAGACGTTTTTGAACGCCGTGCAGGACGCCTGCAAGGCTCGCGAAGGTCGAAAGAAACAGGCGAGAGGAGAACAGAATGGCTGTTGTCAGAGAAACGCCCAAAGATAGCCTCCCGGTGATCGAATCCTTGCCATTGGCCCCCGCCCCGGGGAGTTGCTGACCCCCCAAACCCCAGGCCCAGGCGGGCTTGCCGAGATTGGATCAGGGTTTTGTCGTCGGGTCCGTGGAGACCCCGGCTGGGAAAATACCCCAGGTTTCCTCCTCCCTGAAATGGGAAGATCAGAAGGGAGCCTGGAAAGTCCGGTGGGGGATCGGCCGGATGGGATATGTCATCGACCCCGGGCTTTATGCGCTGGGGAATCCCGATCCGTCTTCATCGGTTCTGGTCACCGCAAATTACAAGTTGACCTTTGACCGCCTGCGCCAGGCTTTGCCGGACAGGAGTTTCTGGATCCTGGTGCTGGACACCAAAGGAATCAATGTGTGGTGCGCCGCAGGGAAGGGAACCTTCGGAACCCAGGAGCTGGTGGAGCGCATCCGGGTGAGCGGCCTGGAGAAGGTGGTGGACCACCGGGAGTTGATTCTCCCCCAATTGGGCGGACCGGGGGTGGCTGCTCATTTGGTTAAAAAGCTTTCCGGGTTCAAGGTCATCTACGGGCCGATTCTCGCCAAAGACCTGCCCGCCTTTATGGAGGCGGGGAAAAAGGCTACTCCGGAAATGAGGCGCAAGGCTTTTACCGCATGGGAAAGAGCGGTACTCATCCCGATCGAATTGGTCCACGTCCTGAAGCCGCTGGTTTTTCTCCTCCCCGCTTTATTCCTCCTGGGGGGCTTTGCCGGCGGAGGGAGCTTCTGGCAGAACGCCATGACGCATGGGACCTTCGCCGTTGCTGCCCTCATCCTCTCCCTGATTCTGGGCGCGGTCCTGACCCCCTTGCTCCTGCCCTATCTGCCCGGGCGGGCTTTCGCCCTGAAGGGGTTTTTCTTGAGTATCTTGGGAGTCGTCTTCCTTATGGTCGTCTTCGGCGGCGGAGGAATGAAGTGGGCGGGCGTCCTGGAGAGGCTGGCCTGGGTTCTCCTGGTCCCGGCGCTTACCGCTTACCTGGCCATGAATTTCACCGGCGCCTCGACCTATACCTCCTTGTCTGGAGTGAAAAAGGAGATGCGCTGGGCTTTGCCGCTGGAAATCGGGGGCGCTGCCCTCGGGCTGGTGTTTTGGTTGGGTGCGCTTTTTTATTTTTAAATTTCACTGGACACAGATAAACACAGATGAACACAGATTTTATATTCGGAAAAAATTTAAAGACAAAAGACTGAATGGGACGCAGATGATCGCAGAAGAGAAATGCTTAAAGTGCCTAGAATGCGTAAAATTTGAGAGAATATTTCTTTATCTGTGTTTATCTGTACTACTGTAGTGTAAAATCTTTAAATTTTGTTAAGCGTTTTTCATGAATCCTTTTCTGTGTTTATCTGTGTTCATCTGTGTCCAATAAAATTTTTTTGGTTGCGGCGCAGCCGCGCTAAGTTCATCTGTGTCCCATTAAAAAAGGAGTTTGAAAATGAATCGCATGGTCTATTTGAAGGACGTCACCACGCTTCGGGTTTTCGAGGACAAATGCGTCCGCTGCGGGATGTGCCTGGAGGTTTGTCCCCAGGCGGTCCTGAGCCTGAACGGGGGCAAAGTGCAGATCGAAGACCGGGATGCCTGCATGGAGTGCGGGGCCTGCGCGCAGAATTGCCCGGCCGGTGCCATTACGGTCAAATCCGGCGTGGGCTGCGCCAACGCAGTCATCAATTCCATGCTGGGACGCAAAAGCGATTCCTGCTGCTGTGTCATCGAAGAAAAGAAAGGGACTTCGGAAGCCTGCAAGGATAACAAAGCCTGCTGCTGAGGGCAATTGACGGGCTTTCCGAAACCTCATTTGTCACTCCTGCATACCCCAGAAAGATTCAGTCTACGGAATCATCTGGGGGATGAAAGTTTCTCCCCCCTGCTTTCCTTTCACCCCCGAAAAAAGTGCCTTCCAGATTGACGCATCATTCCGGCCCTGGGAAAATTTTGCGTCCAAGTTCACAGGTAAGCGCCTAACCCAAAATCTTCTTGACAATGAGGAGCGGAGCATAAATAATCTTCCTCACAGATAGTCATAGAAGATAAATTCCGCAAAGAAATTGTCCTCGGACTATCCCTCCGCTTAAAACCAAGGAGAAAAGCCATGACCCAGGGGAGAGACCATGTTTTTCATCGCGATTGGCGAAAGACCCTTCCGATGATCGACCGGGGGGAAGGGGTTTATCTGTACGACCGGCAGGGGAAGCGATATCTGGATGCCTCGGGAGGGCCCGCGGTCATCAACATCGGGCATGGGGTAAAGGAAGTCATTGATTCCATGCTGGAGCAGGCCCGGAAAGTCTGTTTTCCCTACGTGGGGCATTTCATCAGCGAAGCCCAGATCGAGCTTTCCAGGAAGGTGGTTGAATTCGCCCCCCCGGGGATGTCCCGGGTCTATTTCGTATCGGGGGGGTCGGAGGCCACCGAGATCGCCCTCAAGGTGGCCCGGCAGTACCATTTAAGCAAAGGAGACCCTTCCCGGGTGAAGATCATCGGACGGTGGCAGGGGTATCACGGGGCCACCATCGGAGCCCTTTCCGTATCGGGGCATACCTCCCGGAGGAATGACTACCAGCCTTATCTACTTAATTTCCCCCACATCCCGCCATCCTATTGTTACCGCTGCCCCTGGGATAAGGCCTACCCCGCATGCGGCATAGTCTGCGCCCACGAACTGGAGAAGGTTATCAAGCAGGAGGGCCAGGCACACGTGGCCGCCTTCATCGCCGAGCCGCTGGTGGGGAACAGCCTGGGAGCGGTACCCCCGCCCCCGGAATATTTTCCCATTATCCGCGAAATCTGCGACCGGTACGGCATTCTCTTCATTGCCGATGAGGTTATCACCGGGTTCGGCCGGACCGGGAAAAATTTCGGGATCGATCACTGGAAGGTGGTGCCGGATGTAATCATCACCGGTAAGGGGACCGGCAGCGGATACACTCCCCTGGGAGCGGTGATCGTGCACCAGAGAGTGTTCGAAGCTTTCGAGAAGTCCGAGAGACCCGCCTTTTTCATGGGCTACACCTATTCGGGCAACCCCCTGTCCTGCGCCGCGGGGCTGGCGGTTTTGGGCTACATCGAAAAGAACCGGCTGGTGGAGCGCTCGGCCCAGATGGGAAAATACTTTTTTGAAAGATTGGGACGACTTAAAGATCTGCCCATGGTGGGGGACATTCGGGGGAAAGGGCTGCTCCTGGGGATCGAGTTCGTAAAAGACAAGGCGAAGAAAACCCCTTTCGAACGATCCCGGAAAATATCCGAAACCCTAACCGACAAGGCCTTCCAGAACGGTCTGATTCTCATGTCCGGGGCCGGGACGGCCGATGGGGTCTCGGGGGACCACACCGTCGTGTCTCCTCCGTTTGTGATTACCGAACGGCAGATCGACGAGATGGCCGAACTTCTGGAAAAGTCGATTCGGGAAGTTCATGCTCAAGTCGGGTAAATGGCGCAAGGCGTAAGGCGCAGGGAGAAAGGGTAAGAAAACAAGAGAGGAAAGGACAGGGTCACGCCGCCAAAACCGGTCTTTGGTGACCGAAAAAAACGAAAGGAGTGGACGCATGAAAAGCAAAGCTGCGGTGATTGGAGTCATCATGATCTGCCTGTTGGGTTTCGTCCCCGAAAGCGGGATGGCAAAAGAATTTATTTCTCTTTTGACCTGCGGGACGGCGGGCGTTTATTTCCCCCTGGGAGGAGGAATCGCCCGCATCTGGAACAGCAAGGTTCCCGATGTGAATGCCACCGCAGAGACGAGCGGTTGCTCCATTGTCAACCTGCGACTGATGGAGCAGGGCCAGGCCAGTGCGGCCATCTGCCAGAACGACGCGGTCTATTTTGGCGCCAACGGGTTGAAATTCTTTGAGGGGAAGAAGGCCGTCAAACCCAGGGGCGTCTTGATGCTCTATGATGAACACCTCCATGTGGCCGCTACCAAGCAATCCGGGATCAAGAAGATCGAGGATTTAAAGGGGAAACGCGTTCGAATCGGCTTTCCGGGAAGCATCGCGACGGAAAATGCATTGATTCTCCTGGAAGCCTATGGGATGACCGAAAAGGATATGAAGGCTTATCAGATGTCCTTGTCGGACGCCTTTGAGCAGCTCAAGGATGGAAACATCGATGTCCTGATCGAACCCACAGGCGCACCGGCAGCGGGATTTCTGGACGTGGCCCACACCCGGGATATGGTCCTCCTCCCCGTTGACAAGGGACATGCTGACAAGATTTATAAGAAATATCCCTTTTTATCCCCGGCGGTAATTCCTGCCGGGACCTACAAGGGCACCAACCAGGGCCTTCCCACCCTGGCCGTGACCTGTATGTTAATCGCGAGCAGCGATATGTCCACGGACCTGGTTTATAAACTTACCAAGTCCATCTTTCAAAATTTGAATATTCTGGGAGAATCGCATGTCAAGGGAAAGTTGGTGACGATGGAGACCGCCCTCAAAGGTATGCCGATTCCGCTTCATCCGGGGGCCGAGAAATATTACAAAGAGGTCGGGAAGATCAAGTAGGCAATTCGCTAACGTTTTCCGATTCACCCCCTTTACGGTTGCCCTCTTCCCCAGTGATGGGGGAGAGGGGTGGGGGGGATGGTGGGCGAGAAGAAGTTTCATGGAGAAAAAATTCTGGTGGCCGGCATTTATTATCTTTTTCATTTTTTGGGGGGGAGAAGTTTGCTCCGGCCAGCCGCTGTTCGTCCTGGAAGTCAAGGATTATAAGAATGATCGAAACCTCCTTCAAGTGGGGATTCCCTCCAAAGAATTAATCTATTTGCGGACCATTCATTCCCTGGCGCTTACGCCTTACACCCACATCTACAAATTTGACGAAGACGGAAACCTCATCCTGGCCGGGGCCATATTCGAATCCGGCGGGGGGGGATACCCTGAAAAGGGAGATGGGGTTTGGTCGGTGGTAGACGGAAAATTTCGCGTGGATCAAATAAACCGTTTTGTGGGAAAACTTCGCTTTCGGGTCTCTCCCCTTTCGAAGGAGACGCTGATCGTTTCCAATCGGGAGTTCCCTCTCTACCAGATGGTCCCGGAAGGAACCCTGGTTGAGCTCCAGGTTTATAGAGAAAGGAGTCCATTTTGACCCACCCATTCAATGAGGGGGCTCAGTCCAGCAACCAATTGGAACAAAAGATCTTGGAAGAAGTTGGAAGCTCCCGTATGCGGGAGTTCAAAGGCGCGCTCCGGGTTATTGTTTTCGTCCTGGCCGTAGGTCTATCCTTTTTCCATCTTTACACCGCCGCCTTCGGGACCATCTACGTCATGTTCCAAAGATGCGTTCATATTGGTTTCGTCTCCGCTCTGGTTTTTCTGCTCTACCCTTTTTCCAAAAAAAGGGCCTCAAAAAGGGTAACCCTCTTCGATCTCGTCTGGATCGCCTTAAGCCTGGCGGCCTTTGTCTACCCTATTGCCGCCTTTGAAGGCCAGATCAACCGGCAGGGAATGCCGAATACCATGGATGTGATCTTTGGAGCGATCACGATCCTGGTCGTATTAGAAGCCAGCCGCAGGGTGATCGGCCCCTCCATTTCCATCGTGGCTTGCGTGGCTCTCCTCTACGCCGCCTATGGACAATACGCGCCGGGAATGCTGGCTCACCGGCCTTTCACCTTCTCCCGGATCCTCGGCTTTCAATACATGACCACCGAGGGTATCTTCGGAATTCCCCTGGGGGTCTCCTCGACCTTCGTTTTCCTCTTTATTCTCTTCGGCGCTTTTATCATCAAGTGCGGGATGGGCAAGTTTTTCACCGACCTCGCTACCAGTATCGCGGGCGCATCCCCCGGAGGGCCGGCCAAAGTGGCGGTCGTCTCCAGCGGGCTTTATGGGATGATTTCCGGGAGCTCGGTGGCCAATGTCGTCACCACGGGGTCGGTCACCATCCCGATGATGAAAAGAATCGGCTACCCGGCGCATTTCGCCGGGGCGGTGGAAGCGGTCGCCTCCACCGGGGGACAATTTATGCCCCCGGTTATGGGAGCGGGCGCATTCGTGATGGCCGAGTTCCTGGGCGTCCCTTACGTCCGGATCGCGGTACTCGCTTTTCTCCCCGCATGTTTTTATTATTTCGCCTGTTACCTGCAGATCCATTACCGCGCTAAAAAAATGGGCATGAAGGGGGTCCCCCGGGATCAACTCCCAAGATTTTGGGTGGTACTCAAGAGAAAAGGATATCTCCTGGCTCCCATCGGGGTACTTATTTATTTCTTGATGAATTATTACTCTCCGATGAGGGTAGCTTTTTTGGCTATTATAGCTTCCATCGCCGTGGGGGTGATCCAGCGGGGAGAAGATCGCTTTACCCTTCGATCCTTCTTTGAAGCCCTGGAGGACGGTGCCCGAACCGCCCTGGGAGTCGCAGTGGCCTGCGCCTGCGCGGGCATCGTGGTGGGGGTTATCACCATGACCGGGTTAGGGTTGAAGTTCAGTGCGATCATCATCGACCTCTCCCAGGGAATCCTGTTTATCACCCTTTTCCTTACCGCCGTCGTATGTCTTATCATGGGGATGGGAGTACCGGTAACCGCATCCTACATCATCGTCGCCGTCATCGCGGCTCCGGCTTTGACGAAATTGGGAGTCTTGCCCATCGCCGCCCATCTCTTCGTCTTTTATTTTGCGGTCTTGGCCGATATTACCCCTCCGGTTTGCATCGCGGCTTATGCTGCCGCAGGTCTGGCCGGCGCCAACCCTATGAAAACGGGGTTTACCGCCACCAAGCTTGGAATCGCCGCCTTCATCGTCCCTTTCTTTTTTTGCTACGACCCTGCTCTCATGGGGTTGGGGGATCTATTCCATGTTGTGTCGAGCATGATTACCGCGGCCCTGGGGGTTATCGCCCTGGCCGCAGCAGCGGAATGGTACTATCTGCGGCCGAACAAATATTATGAATCCATCCTCCTTTTAATTGCGGCTGTCTGCCTCATTAAGCCAGGCTGGATAACCGACTTAATCGGCCTGGCGCTTTTTACCACCGTCAGCATTTCCCAGTATGCAAGGAATAAAAGAGAGAAGAAATTCTTCAGCGCGGGGCTGGCTCCAGAAAAAGGCTAAGCAGAGGGGGAAAGGCGGGAAAAAAGAGGAGGAATCCTTGCCTCTTCAGGGGGAAAAATCATGGCCGTAAATCAAAAGGACAGGGTTTTTTATCGGGACTGGAAAAAGGTCTACCCGGTTATCGATCGGGGAGAAGGAATATACCTCTACGACCGGCAGGGGAAGAAATACATGGACGCCTCCGGGGGCCCGTTCGTGGTGAACATCGGGCATGGGGTGCCCGAGGTTATCGCGGCCATGGAGAAACAGGCCAGAAAAGTCTGCTTTCCCTATGCCGGGAACTTTGCCAGTGAGGCCCAGGTAGAACTGGCTGAGGAGGTCATCCGATTTTGTCCTCCGGGCATGGCGCGGGTCTATTTCGTGTCCGGGGGGTCGGAGGCCAACGAGGTGGCCCTCAAGATGGCGCGCCAGTATCATCTGGAGAGGGGCGAGCCGTCCCGGGTGAAGATCATCGGCCGGTGGCAGGGGTATCACGGGGCCACCCTCGCGGCGCTCGCCATGGGCGGCCACACCCATTATCGGAAAGATTATCTCCCCTACATGATGAATTTTTCCCACATTCATGCACCGTACTGTTACCGCTGCCGTTTTGGACGGGAGTATCCTTCCTGCGGCATCGTCTGCGCCCAGGAATTGGAGAAGACGATCATCAACGAGGGAAAAGAGACCATTGCGGCGGTGATTTCCGAGCCGGTGACCGGGAGCAGCCTGGGGGCCCTGGCCCCGGTCCCCGAGTATTTCCCCATCATCCGGGAGATCTGCGACCGCTACGGGGTCTTGCTGATCGTGGATGAAGTGATTACCGGATTCGGCCGGACGGGGAGGAATTTCGGCATCGAACACTGGGGAGTCGTCCCGGATATGATCGTCACCGGGAAGGGAATCAGCAGCGGGTACACGCCCCTGGGGGCTACGATCGTTCACGAGAAAATCTACGACGTATTCACCCGGTCGAAACGGTCTTCCTTTTTCCTCGGCTACACCTACGCGGGCAACCCCCTTTCCTGCGCCGTTGGGCTGGCGGTCCTGCGCTACCTGAAGGAGAAGAAACTGGTGGAGCGGGCGGCCAAGATGGGGGCCCACCTTTTTGGGCAGTTCGAAGGCCTGAAGAAGATCCCCATCGTGGGGGACATCCGCGGGAAAGGCCTGCTTCTGGGTATTGAACTGGTGCAGGACGGTCGAAAGACTCCCTTCCCCCGGTCCAGGAAACTGGCCGAATCCATCGTGCGGAAGGCCTTTGAGAAAGGGGTCATTCTCCTCCCCGGCCACGGGCTGGAGGGAGGGGTGGTGGGCGACCTTTTGATGCTCGCTCCTCCCTTCATCATCGAAGAAAGGGAGATCAAACAGGTCTATGACGTTTTGGAGGATCTGATTCGAGAAGCAGCGGCGGCAAAGGTGTAACCATCCATCCTCACCAACCTTGATGCCCGGTAAATGAGGCAGGGGGAATTCATGAAGGGCCCCTGTACTACTAATATGCCGACTCTTTAAATCTTGTGAAGTTTTTTTTGAATGTAGGGGCGGCCCCCTGTGGCCGCCCGCAAAATGGGCAACCACAGGGGGTTGCCCCTACAATTGGGTTGCGGCTTTTCCGCGCTGTACTACTAATGTTCAATCTCTTTAAATTTTATAAAAAAGATTTTAACCTCAAGCTACAGGCTAATAGTTAATAGATTCTTTTGGCCGCGGCTCTGCCGCGCTGCGTAACGGAGGGTTAAAGATGGCCGACAACTTTTTGGCAAAAGAGCTGAAGGAATATTACCGGAAAACCCCCAAGGCCAGGCGGTATTACCGGACCGCTTGCCGGTATCTCCCCGGGGGGACGACGCGGACCCTTTCCTTCTTCCAACCCTATCCCCTTTTCATTGAAAGGGGAAGGGGCTGCAAGATATGCGACGTGGACGGGAATGAGCGGATCGACTTTTTCAACAACGCCACTTCTCTGATCCTGGGGCACGCGAACCCCGCGATAGTGAAGGCGGTACGGGAGAGGGCGAAATTGGGAACAGCCTTTCATGCTCCCACCATGCATGAGGTCGAACTGGCCCGGCTGCTCTGCGAGCGGATTCCCTCGGTGGAGCGGGTGAGGTTCATGAACAGCGGAACGGAAGCGGCCATGATGGCCATCCGGGCGGCCAAGGCCTTTACCGGCAAGAATAAGATCGGCAAGATGGAAGGGGGGTACCATGGATCGGCGGATCACGCTTACGTGAGCGTCCACCCGGATCTGACCCAGGCCGGCCCGGCCGATTCGCCCCGATCCCTTTCCGATTCCATGGGAATTTCGGCCCAGACCCTGAGCGAAGTGGTGGTCATGCCCTTTAACGATGCCGGGGCCGTCGAGCGGATCGTAAAAAAAGAGAGAGATGACCTGGCCTGCATCATCGTCGAACCCATGATGGGGGCGGCGGGGATCATCCCGGCCAGGCAAGGCTTCCTCCAGGATTTGCGGCGGATCACCCGGGAAAATGATGTTATTCTCATTTTCGATGAAGTGCAGAGCCTGCGCCATTCCTGGGGCGGGGCCCAGGAGATGCACGGGGTCCTTCCCGATCTGACGGCCCTGGCCAAAATCATCGGCGGAGGGTTTCCCAGCGGGGCCGTAGGGGGCAAAGCGGACATCATGAGCGTCTTTGATTCCAGCGGGGGCCGGGCCAAAGTTCCCCACGGGGGGACCTTCAACGGAAACCCCGTTACCATGGCCGCCGGACTGGCCACCATGAAGCAGCTCAGCCGGAAGTCTTTTGCCCATCTATCCAGGCTGGGCGATGAACTTCGGGGGGGGTTAGCGAATCTCTTCGACCGTTACGGGTACAAAGCCCGGGTTACGGGAGAAACGTCTTTTTTCAAGGTCCACTTCACGGATCAGGAAGTGGTGGACTACCGGAGCGCTCGGAAAGGGGTCAATAAAGAAGAAGAGAGGAAAATCTTCTTCCACCTCTTGAACCGGGGGATCTTTGTCGAGTCTCAGATCAGAGGGTGCCTTTCGGTTCCCATGGGGAGAGCCGAGATCCATGCTCTCCTGGGGGCGATGGAAGACTACCTGAAGAGGCAAAAAGCTTTTCCGGGATGATGGGGGTCAGGCCGGATTTTTCCTGGATGAAGCCCTCCTGGACTATGCTTTGGCAGATCAGGATGGGGATGGCGGTCCGGGTCATTTGACCCAGGGGGAAGGGGAAAGCGGTCAGGGCGGCGATTTCAACACCTCACGGATAAACACGGAAGCTTTTTCCGCGATTCCAACCGATTCTCCCTCCCGGGGGCCTGCCACGTTTAGAATCCGGATATGGTTTTTCTGGATCCACTGTTGAACTTCTGATGGATCCGCCCTCCGGGCCAGGTCGACCAGAAGAAAAGGCTTTCTGAGTTGTTTGGCCAATTTCAGCGTCAAAGCGGTTCCCCCCTTGGGAGAACCATTGGCGATAACCAGGGTGCCGTCCGAATCCTGCACGTTCAGCCGCGTCCGCACTGGGTAATCCGGCGAAGAGGCTTCCTGCAAGGGATAATGGTCCGGAATCCTTCCATCCTCTGCTCTTCGGCCGTTGGGGCACCATCCCCCGCGGGGAATCCTTAGCTCAAGGGCAACATCCAGGGCGGCACGGTCAACCCCGGTCTGCCCGCCGGAGATGATTTTTTCCACTAAAATTTTCATTTCATGCACCCACAGAGAGCACAGCGCGGCGGAGCCGCAGCCAAGGAATTTTAATGGGACGCGGATAAACACGGATAAATTCCAGAAAAAATCTATCAGCAGCTGAAAGGTAAGAACATAACACAGCAACACTCCAGCCCAAAGAGTTGGTTTTTACCGGCGGCCCGTTCCAGAAATCCCCCCTACGCCCCCCTTTTCTAAAGGGGGGTGGGGGGGATTTCAGAGGCAAGTCCGCAGAACAAATATTCTTTACCAAATTTGGGGACTCTGTACATTAGCAGCGCAGGAAAAAAGTTTCGGGTTCCGCGTTGTCGCTCTTGTTCTTGCTTCGGCCATTTTAAAAAGCCGAAACTGTTTATCCGCAGATTACGCAGATTACGCAGAGGACCAAGATATAAATGCTACGAATAAGAATAACTTTAAAACCCTCACAGCTCAAATAAGCTTCCCTATACGTTCGTATTTTGTCCTTAATGCTTCATCCGTGTTTATCCGCGTTCATCCGCGTCCAAAAAAGTTCGGAGTTTGTAGGGGCGACCCGCCGGGTCGCCCCTACGGAGTTCGGAGTCAACGGCGATAAAGCCCTGTTTTTAACTTTAGGCACTTTAGGCACTCGTAACTTTAGGCACTTTCTTATCTGTGTTCAGCTGGGTTTATCTGTGTCCCATTAGGTTTTTGTTCTTGCTGCTTTTTCCTAGCACATTTCCCTATCTTTAACAAAAAGTTTTTCTTGAGTCGTAGCATATAGCCTCCGAAAACCTTGATTAATCCAATCATTTTGAGGATAATAGGACATTATTTGGGGTCCTTTACAAATCTTTTGCCTGCCGATCCAGGCTGATATAAAGGAGGCGGAGATGATCATTCCCTTAACGCCGGTGCGCTTTTTCGAGTACGTGGAGAAAATTTTCCCGGATAAGGAAGGGGTGGTGTGCGAAGGGGAGAGGTTTACCTACGGGGAATTCTGCCGGCGGACGAGGAAAATCAGCAACGCTCTCGCGAAAATCGGAGTTCAGAGGGGAGAGCGGGTGGCTTACCTGGGATATAACTGTCACCGTCTCCTGGAATTGTTTTACGCCCCCCCGATCATGGGGGCCATCCTGGAGCCGCTGAACATCCGGCTGGCGGCCAGGGACTTCGAATACATCATCCATGAATCGACTCCCCGGGTGCTATTCCTGGATAAGGACTTTATCCCGGTCATCGACTCCATTCGGGCAAAGATTCCTTCGGTGAAACATTTCCTCGCCCTGGAAAAGAGCCCCGGACTGCCGGGATGGATTCAAGGGAATTACGAGGAGCTCTTGCAGGGCGCTTCCGCGGAGCGGTCTTATCCTCCGGGGGAGTATCCCTTCGCTGAAGATGACCCGGCAGAGATCTTTTACACCAGCGGGACGACCGGAAACCCCAAAGGGGTGATGATGACCCACCGTAACCTCTACCTCCACGCCCTGTGCGCCATGTCCATGATGACGGTGCGGGAGACGGATATCCAAATTCACCTCATTCCCCTTTTCCACGTGAACGGCTGGGGAACACCCCATTATCTCCTGGCCAAGGGCGGCAAGCATATCATGGTGAAGCGTTTTGACCCCGTGAAAACCCTGGAGGTTCTGGAAAAGGAAAGAGTGACCCGGGCCTTTGTCATTCCCACCATGGTCAATGCCATGCTGGCGGTTCCCAACTTCAAATCTTTCAACCTCTCCAGGATGAAAGAAATACTCATCGGAGGGGCGCCGCCGCCGCGGGGAATGTCCGAACGGGTGGAGGAGGCTTTCGGCTGTATCTGCCATGGCGGGTTCGGGATGACCGAGACCTGCCCCTTGATCGTTCTGCCGGAACTGGCGGAAGACCTTGACCCGGAAGAATACCGGCACCGCCGGCACGATACCTGGGGGAGGCCTCTCCCAGGGGTTGAATTCCGGCTGGTGGATGCGAACGGAAAAGACCTCCCCTGGGACGGGAAGAGCGTGGGAGAGCTCCTGGTGCGGGGAGACATGGTCATGAAAGGGTATTATCGCCAACCCGAAGAGACGGCCAGGACCCTCGAGGGCGGCTGGTACCACACGGGCGACCTCTGCGCCCTGGAGCCGGACGGGCAGCTCATCGTCAAGGACCGGAAGAAGGACATCATCATCAGCGGGGGAGAGAATATCTCCTCCCTGGAAATCGAGCAGGTTCTTTACGGCCATCCGGCGGTGCTGGAGTGCGCCGTCATCGGCAAGAACGATGAGAAGTGGGGGGAGGTCCCCCTGGCGTTCGTGGTTTTGCGGGAAGGTTACCGGGTGACGCCGGAGGAGTTCATCCAGTATGCCCGGGATAACATGGCCCACTTCAAGACGCCCCGGGAAGTGAGGATCCTCAAGGAGTTCCCCAAGGGAGGAACGGGGAAGATACTGAAATCGGTGTTGAGGGAGAAATATAGAAACACATAAATTGCGGATTGCGAAATGCGGATTGCGGATTGGGGATTGCGTAAATAACCGTCCATCCTCACCTCTAGCGGAGAGAGGGTTAGGGAAGAGGGCATTTTAGGCATTTCGAATTTTAGGCATTTCAAAGGAGGCAATTTTGTCCAGGAACGTCGTCGATGTCTTGCAGGAAAGAGGGTTCATCGAACAGATCACCGATACCGGCCTGCGGGAAGCGGCTTCCACTCAAACCCTGAAATGTTATGTAGGCTTTGATCCGACCGCTCGGTCCCTTCACCTGGGGCACATCATCCCGGTCATGGGATTGGCTCATTTCCAGAGGAACGGGCACATCCCCATCGCCCTGGTGGGCGGCGGAACGGGGATGATCGGGGACCCCAGCGGGAAGACGGTGGAGAGGCAGCTCCTTTCCAAGGAGGACGTGGAGGCCAATGCCCAGCGCCTGAAAACCCAGCTTTCCCGGTTTTTCAGCTTTGAGGGGCGTCAAGCGGCCCTTTTGCTGAACAATGCGGAGTGGCTCTTATCCCTCAATCTGGTCGATTTTTTGCGGGATATCGGCAAACACTTTTCGATCAATGCCATGATCGCCAAGGAGTCGGTCCGCTGGCGCCTGGAGGAGCGCGGGCAGGGCATCTCCTTCACCGAGTTCAGCTACATGCTCCTCCAGGCCTATGATTTCTATCACCTGTACGAGTATAACGGCTGCGCGGTCCAGGCCGGAGGAAAGGACCAGTGGGGAAACATCACCGCTGGCATCGACCTCATCCGCCGCGTGAGCGGGGGGAGCGCCCACGGGCTCACCTTTCCCCTCTTGACCACGGCCTCCGGGGTGAAGATCGGAAAGACCGAAGGCGCGTCCGGAAGCGAGATGGTCTGGCTCGACCCGGAGATGACCTCCCCCTACCGCATGTACCAGTACTGGATCAACACCGACGACCGGGACGTGATCAAATTCCTAAAACTCTTCACCTTCCTGGAGATGTCCCAGATCGCGGAACTGGAAGAATCGCTGAAACAAGACCCCGGCAAAAGGGAACCCCACCGCCGGCTGGCCCTCGAATTCATCAGACTGGCTCACGGGGAGGAAGCGGGTCGGGCGGCACAGGAGGCTTCGGAAGTCCTCTTCGGTAGCGAAGTGCAGACCCTCTCCCGGGAGGTTTTTGCAGCCCTGGCCGGGGAGGTGCCTGCGACGAAAATCTCCAAGGGGCGGATCCAGAATGGAGTCCCCCTGGCGGACCTTCTCCTGGAAACCAACCTGGTCAAATCCAAACGGGCGGCCCGCGACCTCATCGGCCAGGGCGGCGCCTATGTGAATAACAAGGCGTGGAAGGATCTGGAAGCTACGGTTGGGGTCGACCAGGCCTTATCCGGCCGGGGGATTCTGCTTCGAGCGGGCAAGAAGAATTATCACCTTCTGATCATTCAATAGTTTCCAGTTCCTCAACCAGGAACTGGCAACGAGGATCGAGCAATCGGTAACCAACAACCAGCAACGAGAAACCAGCAACGAGGTCAACGATCATGAAGGCAGCGGTCATCTACTGGTCTAAAAGCGGAAACACGGAAAAGGTGGCCTTGGCCATCAAGGCGGGCCTGGAGGCTTCCGGAGTTGCGGTGAACTATCGCCGGGTCGAGGAGGCCGATGACCTGGACTGGTTTGATTATGACCTGGTGTGTGTCGGGTTCCCCTCCTACCAGTTTCATCCCCCCGAGCCGGTGGTTACCTACTTGAAGAACAAATTCGGTGAATACCGGCAGCAGGGGCGGGTTAACCTTGGGTGTCCGCGCATCCCCGGGAAACACGCTTTAATCTTCTGCACCTATTCGGGTCCGCATACCGGGATCAACGAGGCCATCCCCGCGGGCAAATACGCAGGCCAATTCTTCGACCACCTGGGATTTGAGGTGGAAGGCGATTGGTATATGATTGGGGAATTCCACGGCAAGGAAGATAACAGCACCCAGGGAAGATTGGGAGACATCCGCGGAAAGCCTACCCCAGAAGAACTGCAGAAGGTCAGGGAAGATACGATCAGACTGATAGGCTGGCTGAAGTAGTTATTCGGTCCTCATAACGCCCCAAAGCGATTTCCTATCAGAAAAAAGCAGATATCAGACAGAGAAAGACTAGCTTGGGTCAGGAATTAGACTGGCAACCTTCTTTAAGGATGCCTGAACCAAACGGAAGGAAAGGATCTTTCTGAAAAGACGATTTTTCATCAATTTTCGTAGCGATAAAAGGGCTGCATATTGGATTCCACCCCAGCGATAACACGGAAGGCTGACATTCCCGAAAGGGTCTGTAAACGACCAACGGTGGAATCTGGTTGGGATGTTCTCCCATGAAAAGTCTTTATATTTCTCTTTGAACCATTTTTCCCAGGTCGTCCCCGGAAAAATGAAGGTTTTCAAACTGATTTGCAGGTTCTTATAGGTAATGCCGGGACGAACCATAAATAATAACGAGTCAATTGCCCATTTAAATTTCTCTTCCGGCATGCCTGCAATCATTGTGCCGCGAGCCAAAATGCCGAATTTGCCGGGTAATGTGAGGGCCCGGTAATTATTGCCGACGGTGGTATTTTTTCTAATAACTTTTAACATTTCTTCATTTCCAGATTCAATTCCAAAGGAGAGGGTCGTGCATCCTGCTTCTTTCAGCACCTTGAGGAAATCTTCATCGATATTATCGGTTCTTGACCAGCATCCCCAGTTTATCTTGATCTTTCTTTTCAGAATTTCATCGCAAACGGAAAGGGCATGATCGCGGCGACCGGTAAAAGTATCGTCAAAGAAAACGAAATTTTTGATGGATGGAAAATTTTCCATGACATTTTCAATTTCATCGACAATATTTTTCGCGGAACGAAACCTCACCTTTTTCCAATAGCGGGTCGTTGAACAGAACTTGCAATGGTTTCCGCATCCTCTGCTGGTGATCATCGTCGCTGTTTTTCCGACGATGGTCCCGAAATCGATGTCATAATCTTTTATGGGGAACAGATCACGGGCGGGAAAAAGAATCTCATCCAGATTAGAGATCACCTCACGGGGAGGAGTTACGATAACATCCCCCATCTTATTCCGAAACGCGATCCCTTTTACCGCGTCCAGTTCATCTCCGGCGGAGACCGCTTTTAAATAATCGGCAATGGTCAACTCACCTTCCCCCATGACCAGAATATCCACATCAACGGCGGTTTTCAAAAAGATTTCAGGAATAAAATAAGGATGAGGGCCACCCACAATGATTTTAACATTTGGCAGAAGTTTCTTAAAAACTCCGGCCCAAAAGTTTAGATTGATGCGATTGGTCGTAGAACATGACATTCCGATAAAATCAGGTTTATAATCCGCCAGCGAGTCTAAAAACAACTGGTCAGCTTGGAGATAGTAATTCCTCAGCAAACGCTTGTTCGCCCCGAGATCATAGGCCTTCACTTCATAGCCCAGGCTCTTCACCACGGCACCAATGTAGGCCAAACCGAGAGGGGCCGAATATCCCTTCCCCGATATTCCATGATCAGGGATGTTTACCAAGGCAAATTTCATTTTCAATTTCTTTCAAAATAGGGTCTTCGTTCGGCGGAAATTGCAGTGCCCTGTTCTTATAAAGGCAAAAACTCTCGCGAAAAAGCAAATGCCCGCGACTTTTCCCCGGCCATTAAGAATAAAGTTGGAGGACTTGATTTATAGAGGGTATAGGAATATCTTCGATTTCTTTTAAAACATCCTGATCATTCTGTCAATCTCTTATTGTTTGCCCGGACATCTTGACTTGCTACTAACATCTCTTATTGTTTGCCCTTAATCCGCAATCACGATTGATCATCGGGCTCAGGCCTTTTGTTTGGACAATACCCATACTCGGGTAGGAAAAATGGTAAGCTGGACCAACAAACAGCCCGAAAAGAGATGCGTTCAAATAGGCCGTGACGCGGAAACCGCTCCAACTAACCCAGGGAACCCCCTTAAATCGAATTCGCCAAGCCTTCCTTCTCCAATTTTTTGCCATTTTTTTCCTCAAGGCATAGGCCTATCACGCCGATATGATAATTGTATAACTTGAAGAGATAAAATATGAATATAAATTTTAAGGCTTATTTAGACCTTTGGAACAAGAAAATCATCCGCCTTTTGCAGAACCTCCCTCTTTCCCAGCAACTCCTTGGCCTTTTAAAAATAACTAAAAATAATGATAAATTACTGAATTATTACTCCAACTTGGGATATCCTGTTCACCGGCTCATGATGGGCCAATCAGGTCATAAGGACTACCAGTACGTCACTACCATAGATCTGAATTCGACACAATTCAAACCTACCCAGTCTGGGAGTTCGAAGGTTTCCCAATCCAGGAGCAGGCCCAAAGTTATGGCTTGTTCGCTTATCTTCATCGGGGAGGAGGACAGCCGGGCAACTTGAAAAATCGCAGAAATCGAGCTTCCAGGAAGGCTATCCATCCTTAGGTGGATCTTAGCCTGGAAGTCTCCGTTTGATGAATCGGAACGAAGTTTAAAATCTCGGTGAAATAAATGAAACGCGTCCAAGGAAGGTTGATTCTGTCATTCCCAAGGTTGGTCAGAGCTGGGAATGAGGGCAGTGACTTTGTTTTTTGAGATTCCTCACCACCAAGGAAGGAAAAGGTAATTTAGTAATGAAAAAAAACCTTTTGATTTTTTTCTTATTCCTTTTATTCCCATTTCTGTCTTTCTTGGGTATCTCCCACGTGGGGGTTAGCGCTCAAGTTCAAGCTCAATGCTCTCCATCTGCCTCTCGGCTAACAGACATCTCCTTGCCACCCCCAGATTATGGTACTTTCAAACCTCCCACTCTGGGTGGGTCCTATTGTGACCCCACCTTTGGCACATGGGTCAAACGGGTTACGGATTCTCAGAATGCCTATGCTACCAATAGCGAGATCGCTTACTTCAATAAGGACGATTCCTACTTCATCGCCACTGATAACAATGTCACCTGGCTGTTCGACGGCCGGGACGGCCATAAGATCAAGGCACTCGGGGTCGGGGGTATCCGTCCCTGGTGGATTCGCTGGCCCCGGGCGGATTATTACACGATCGGCGGATTGAAGAAGACCTTTGATCCCGCGCAGCATTTTTATAAGTACGAGGGCAACGAGGTTCGGCTGTACAGCGTGGAAACGATGAGTTATGTCGTCCTGCACAAGTTTGAGGAGTATTCAGAGATTGGGCCGGCCGGGGGCGAGGGGGATGTGTCGTTGGACGGTCGATATTGGGTTTTGGACGGGAAGAGAAAGGCGGATGGCCAGCTGGAGATTTTTGTTTATGATCTTCTGGATGATAAGAAGGGGTCGGTCAGTCCTTTTGAGGTCGGGTCTGTGGGTGGAACCGGCAGTGGAGCCGATTTTGCGACCGTCAGTCCCAGCGGTCGGTACATTGTGATTGCCTGGGATGCAGGTCCGAACGATCCATTTAATGATCATTATGGCGTGGAGGTATTTGACCGGGCGTCCTGGAAGTTTGTGTCGCGGGTGCATCCTTCGCGGATTCATATTGAGTTAGGTTATGATGCGTTTGGGGAGGAGGTCGTCTTTACGGCGGCAGGCAATTCTTCGGCGGAGATTGCGACTTTCGGAATACCCGGTTTAGCAATAGGGGATCAAATATCCGTGCGGCTGCGGGATGGGTATGTGCGGAAGTTGTTGGATGTTCCGAATTGGGCGCACTTTGTCCTTTCCTATTCGCCGGGTTTGCCGGGTTATATTTTTGTGGGGTATGACAAACGATCGGATTCTCCGGAGACGTTATGGGCACCTTATTGGGGGGAGATTTATGCGGTGGCGACCGATGGTTCAGGGAAAGCGATTCGGTTAGTGCACCATCGATCTTGGAAGGTAGGAAATCAAAGTTCAAAGGAATATCAGCCGGATTTCTTTGTGAACAATAAGGGGGACAAGATTGTATTCAACAGTACGTTTGGGTTAGGTCGGGCGGATTTATACATGTTTGATACGGGGTTGGTGGGAACGGTGGAGCCGCCTCCTCCTCCGCCCCCGCCTTCGAATCAGGTTCCGGTGGCGTATGGGGGTTCGATTTCCACGATGGAGGGCAAAGGGATCAGTGGGCAGCTCAGTGCCAGTGATGCCGATGGGGATCCATTGACCTACGCAATCGTGGCCCAGGGTTCGTTGGGGAAGGTGGTTCTTGCGGATGCGAAAAAGGGCACCTACACCTATACGCCTAATCCCTCAACGAAGGGGACAGATTCCTTCACCTTTAAGGCCAATGACGGACGGGCAGATTCCAACACGGCGACTCTGCTGGTAAAGATTGAAGCGTCAACACCGCCGCCCCCTCCTCCTCCGGGTGCTTCCTTGCCTCCTGCGGATTATTCAACGTTTAAGCCGCCGGCAGCGAGTAAGTCCTACGTAGACCCGATCTTCGGAACGATGGTCAAGCGGCTCACCGACTCGGGCAAAGCGGATCTGACTACCAGTGAGATCTCCTACTTCAGCATCGATGATTCATCCTTCATTGCCAGGGAGATCAACGCCACCCGCCTATTCGACGGCCGGGATGGACGGAAAATCGGGGTCTTGGACAGCAAGACCATCTTGCCTTGGTCGCTCCGCTGGGCCCGGGGCAATTACTACATGGCTTCACAGGAAAAGAAGATTTTCAACCCGGCAAAGCACATTTTCAACATCGAGGGGAACGAGATCCGCCTCTATAACGTGGATACTCTGGATTCCGTCGTCCTCCATAAATTCCCGGAGTACTCCAAGATTGGGCCGGCGGGGGGAAGAGGCGACTTGAGCCAGAACGGGCGCTACTGGCTGCTGGACGGAACGAAGCCCGACGGCAAGCAAGTGCTGTTCGTCTATGACATTTTCAAAACTCTCAAGGGAGCGGAATGTCCCTTCGATCCGGGGACCATCGGCAGCGGCCGCTACCCGGGCGTTCATTTCGCGACGGTGAGCCCGAGCTGGAAGTACGTGGTCTTGACCTGGAATACCGGCTCGTCCAGCTCGTTCAACGGCCATTCCGGGGTCGAAGTGTTCGACACGTTTACGTGGAAGTTCATCCGGCGGGTCCATCCCACCTGGGCCCAGTTCGAATTGGGGTATGATGCCTTCGGAAAAGAGGTATTTTTCGCCGCGGCGGGCAATACCGCCGATGACCTGCGGAGCTTCCAAATTCCCGGCCTCGCCCTCGGCGATTTGATCGCGGTCGAATTGGATACCGGCATGGGCAGAAAACTTTTGGGTTTCCCTTCCAGGGCTCCTTTTTCTCTGGCGTATGCCTCCGGTCAACCCAATTACGTATTCCTCTCCGTAGAAGCCCGATCGGATTCACCGGATAAGCAGTGGGCCCCTTACTGGGGAGAGATTCTGGCGGTCCCGACCGATGGCTCAGGCAAAGTGATCCGTCTGGTGCATCATCGATCCCGCCTTGTCGGGAGTTATTCCTACACGCCCAATATCCTCGTGAACAACAAGGGAACCAAGATCGTTTTCAAGAGCACCTTCGGCGTCGGAGGACCCGACCTATACATGATCGATTTCAATCCCTAGGAGGGTGCCAAGATCAATCAACTCTTGGAGGGCTCTGGCTGGCGTTGATGGAGGGAGAGAATACCCGTTTCAAGTAAATCCCTATTGCGGGTTTTGGAAGATTTATGGTGGGCATCTGGCCTCAGGTAACTGAGGCCAGATCTTTTTTTGGCGATCGCCATACAAGGTGCTTTCTTTAATTTCTTCTGGATCCCGGATCCTGGCTCCTGAATCCTGGGTCCACATCCGCCAATCCTGTTTTCTGTCTCTTAGCCCTTTTTCCTCCTGATTAATTCTTGAAAGCTTCCGTAGATTCCCTTGGGGAGGAAGATGATCAGCAGGACGAGCGCCAGCCCGTAAATAATCTGCGAAAACCCCACGAAGGTACTTCCGTAAGCCACCCGGAAATACTCCTCCAGGGAAACGATCAGGGCCGTCCCCACCGTGGGACCCCAGAGGCTGAACATGCCCCCCAAGATGGCTTTGAAAGCAATCTCCAGCGAGGGGGCCACTCCCGAAAGCGTATGGGGGTTCAAATAGGTGATGTATTGGGCATAGAGAACCGCGCCGATGGCGGCCATGAAGGCGCTGATCATGGTGATGATCATCTTGTACCGGATGATCCCCACGCCCAGCGTGGAAGCGGCGATTTCATCCTCGCCGATGGCCCGGAGGGCTTTTTGCATCTTGGACCGATCGATCCATTTCCAAACCAGGAGGCCCAGGATGAGAAATGCGAGGGAGGCGTAGTAGAAATGGATTTTTTCTTCGGACTGGAAGTAGAAAAGAGAGGTCCCCTTGGATTTAAGGGTAAAGCCCAGAGATCCTCCGGTGATATCCCGGAAAGCGATGATGGTGAGGGCCACGACCTCCCCCAAGGCCAGCGTGACCAGGGCAAAATAGTCGCCGATGACTCCGAACCGGAAGCAAGCGTAGCCGATAACCATTGCCAGGCCCACGGCGGCCAGACCCCCCAGGAGCATTCCCGCCCACGGGGTGATTCCGTAAAAATTGAACAGCAATCCGGTGGTGTAGGCTCCCACTCCCAGAAAAGCCCCGTGCCCGAGGGAAACCAGGCCGAAGCGTCCCATGTAGGACCAGGCGGTGGTGATGAAGGACCAGATGAAAATCAAGGTCCCGATGTGGAGGATATAGGGAGAAGGAACGAAGTATGGAAAAACGCCGATGGCGGCGAAAACAAGGATGACGATGAGCGTGGCGGCCAAAAGAATCCTCCTATTTGGACACCCGAATCCCCAGGAGTCCCTGAGGTCGAACCAGGATGACGGCGATGAATATAACCAGTACGATGATGTCGGCAATCTCCGTCGAGGTGAGAACCGCAGAGACGGAGGTCACCACCCCGATGATAAAGGCCCCGATGAAACCGCCCAGGAGATTTCCCATGCCGCCCAACACGACGATGATGAAGGCCATCAAAGTGAAACTTCCCCCGAAATGGGGATGAACGGCGTAGATGGGGGAGAAGAAAGCGGCGATCACGCCGGTAAGGATGCCGCCTGCGGCCATGGTGATGAAGTAAATCATCCGGGGATTGATCCCCATGAGACGGGCGCTGTCCAAATCCTGGGCGATGGAGCGGATGGCCAACCCGAGGTAGGTCCGGTTCAAGAACAGGAAGAGCCCCCACAGGGTCAGCAGGGCCCCGAAGAAGGCGATGAGATTGGAGGTTCGGAGGAAAACGCTCCCGATGCTGATGAGGGGGAGCGGGATGTTGATTCCCCGCAGGTCCGCCCCCCAGACGACCTGAGCCGCGTTCTCCATTACGATGGTCAAACCGGCCAGGGCCAGAAGCTGGGTCAAGGGATTCGCCTTGGCCTTGAGGAGGGGATTGATGACCAGGAGTTGCAGGAGGAGGCCCACGATTCCCATCACCGGCAGGGCGATGATACAGGATAGGATCACCGGGATGTGCATCTGCACCGCCAGGGTATAGACCACGTACATTCCCAGCATCACGCACTGACCATAGGCCAGGTGGATGATTTTGACCACGCCGAAGATCAAGTTCATCCCGAAGGCCAGCAGGGCCAGCACCCCGCCGAGCAGGATTCCATTGATGGCCGCGTTGAGATAAAGGTCAAGCATGAATCACAGTCCGATGTAAGCCTTTTTGATATAGGGGTCGTCGAGAAAAGATTGTTTCGTTCCTTCCTTGTGCACCCGGCCGGACTCCATCAGGTAGGCCCGGTCCGAAAGCTTGAGGCCCTTGCGCACGTTCTGTTCCACCATCAGAATGGCGTACCCTTGGGATTTGATCTGGTGGACAAATTCAAAAACCCGGGTTACCACCCGGGGGGCCAAGCCCGAGGAGGGCTCGTCCAGAAGGATCAGCTTGGGCCGCGACATGAGGCTTCGGGCGATGGCCAGCATTTGCCGCTCGCCCCCGCTCAGGGTGTCGGCGAGCTGCCTCTTCCGTTCGTCGAGGATGGGAAAGAGACCATAAATTTCCTTCAGGGTGGCGGTCGCTTCGCCGCGGGCCCTCGGAAGAAAAGAGCCCACCCTCAGGTTTTCATAGACGGACAACTGAGGAAAGAGGCGCCCCCCTTCGGGGACATGGGCAATTCCCAATTCCACGATCTCATGGGCAGGAAGCCGGTCGATGCGGTTGCCCATGAAGGTGATGCTCCCCGAACGGGGGTGGAGGAGGCCGGAGATGGTCTTGAGGAGGGTGGATTTCCCCGCCCCGTTGGGACCCACGGTGATCACCGTTTCCCCCTCGGAAACTCGCAGGGAAGCGTCGAAGAGAGCTTGAAATTCACCGTAGAAGACACTGACCTTCTCTATTTCAAGCATGGCTTCCGGTCTCTTCCTCTCCCAGGTAGGCCTCGATGACCTTGGGATTCTTGGAGATTTCCTCCGGGGTCCCCTCGGCGATGATCTGTCCGTAATCCAGGACGGTCACCCGCTCCACCAGGTTCATGAGGGCTCTCATGATGTGCTCCACCCAGATGATGGTGATCTTCAATTCTTCCCGGATCTTTTTCAGAACCAGGGAGGCCAGGACGATCTCTTCCTGGTTGAGGCCGCTCATGATTTCATCGGCGAGAAGGAGTTTGGGGTGGGTGGCCAGGGCCCGGGCCAGCTCCAGGCGGCGAAGATTCCCGGCGGTCAATTCGCCGGGCATGGTTCGCTCATCCACTTTGAGGCCCACGAACTCCAGCCAGTGGACAGCTTCAGCCCGGGGATCTCCCTTGGCGATGGTCTCTTTCCCCTTTCCGAAGAGGGATCCGATGATCACGTTTTCCACCACGGTCATCTCCCGAAAAGGCCGGGGGATCTGGAAAGACCGGGTGATTCCCGCGTGACAGATCTTGTCCGGGGTGAATTCACCGACCTCCCGGCTCAGGAACTTCACCTGCCCGGCCGACGCCCGGTAAACTCCGGAGATGACGTTGAAGATGGTCGTCTTGCCGGACCCGTTGGGGCCGATGAGGCCGCGGAACTCCCCCTCTTCAACCTTGAGGTTGATCTGCTTCAAGGCTTGGAAGTGGCCGAAGAATCGGTCGACCTGGATGAGCTCTAACATGGCAGCAACGGAAAGGACCTTCCTGGGTCCTTCGCAAGTAGGGGCGGGTTTGAAACCCGCCCCTACGGTTCAAAAGCACTTGATCCTTAAAGATTTTATTTGACCGCCAGCGGCCAATCGGCCGGAGCCGGGAGCTTGGCTTCCATGCTTTTCACCGTGTTGGGCCATACAATTTCCACTTTTCCCTTGAACCACTGCATGACTACGGGATAAGACCTCAGATTTTGCCCAGATAATTCATGGCCGGGGGGGGCGAATTTCACTCCATACCCACAAAAAGAACCGCCTTCGGGGATGTCCATTTCCAGGGCCGCCTTGCGAATGTTATCGGCCGTGGGGCTTCCGTACTTCTTAACCGCGTGTTCCATGGTTCGCAGCAACTCCCAGGCATGGCCGAAGCCCATGGTCGCGTGGGATGGCGGGGAAGGTTCCTTGTATTTTTGGTTGTACTGTTTCAGGTATTCGTCGATGATCGGGGGTATTTCTTTGGCCAGCTTCTTCCGGTCGAGATTCTGGGCCGGGGGACCGTCGATGTTATACAGGTACTGGACGATTTCCGGGGGAAGCTGTTTTTCCAGGTTGGGGAAGTTGGCATAGCCGGCCCCGTGGCCAATGATGGCCTTGGTCTGGAACCCCATTTCCCGGGCCTGACGCATGAAAAGAACGATATCCGGGTAATATCCGGTGTTCAAGACCGCGTCCGGTTTGGCTGCTTTGAGCTTCAGGACCAGGGAAGAGAGATCCTTGGCCTTATGGTCATATCCTTCGGTAAGCACGACCTTCATATTATATTTTGCCGCCTGCGCCAGATTGCCAGTCTTCGCGCTGACGCCATAAGGTCCGTCTTCGTAGGTGACCGCCACTTTGATGTCGCTGGGATTCTTATATCCCAGCTTGGAGATATTGTCCTTGAGAAACTCAATCGAGCTCGTTCCCCACTGAGAACCCATGGGCTGGGCACGGAACACATAGGTGAGGTTTTTCCCTTTCAGCACTGCATCGGAAATGGCGATGGTGATCCAGAAAATGGTTTTGTTCTTTTCGCAGAGGGGGGCCAGGGGGACGGCGATGGAGCTGGAATAGATGCCCAGGATGACCGGAACTTTCTCCACGTTGATCAACCGCTCCGCCTCGCGGATGGCCACATCGGGGCTGGACTGGTCGTCAGCCTCCACGGGTACGATGTCGTATTTGTTGAGAATCCCGCCCCGGGCATTCCACATATCGATGGCCACGAGGGCGCCTCTCTGCCCTGCCAAGCCTCCGGCCAGGGCGAGGGAACCGGTGATGGAGTGCATGACCGCAACCTTCACCTTCTCCTTCGCCAGAGCGGATGTTTGGAGGCCAAGGCACAAGGATAGAATTAAAAAGGCTACGAAGATCTTTTTCATCTCTCCTCCTTTCGGGGAAATAGGGACTCGAATTTTTCCTGGGCGATGCGAGTTGGCGTAAAGATATTAGAAAAAAAGGATGGGGTTTGTCAAGGTTATTTTATGGCCCTGGTTACAGCCTGGAGATGGGATCTGAATGCCCTGAGCTCGAAAGGCGAGGAAGGAAAGCGGAAACCGACGGGGGAATATTTCTTAATGGGACTTCTGACCGCTGCTTCCCCTTTCGATATCCCCGCAGAGTTCTTCGATCCAGTCATTCCCAAGAGCCTTGGTTTTTGGGGGCCGGGGAACTTTCGCGGGGGCCCCGGAGGAATCGTTCAGGATGATGATGACCATCTCCGTGTTTTTCGCCCCCTTCGTTTCTCCCTTGGGGCGGGGAGAGATCTTCTCCCGGATTTTGGAGTTGAGCTTCAGAAGCAAATCCACGAGCTCGGTGAGGGATCGAGCCAAAGGTTCCTTGTCGGAGGGTCCCATCTGATTCCCTTATTTGCTCCTAGGCGCGATAGGCGGATTTTGCGGCCAACTTTTCTTTGTTCAGCCGGTGATGGAGGTACAGGCCTTCCAGGATAAACTCCAGTCCCGAAGCCACCTGGGCCGCACTCTGGTCGCAGTTCAGCTTCTTCAACGCCTCCAGAAGCCCCCGCATCTCGGCGGTGTGGGGGGAAGCCTCCTGGGTTCTCCGCTGGTATTCGGAGGATTTCATCCTCTCGGAGACTTCGATGGACCATCCGGTCTTGAAACGGGACAGAAAGGCGTCGAACTGCTGGACCTGGAAATAGCGGTTGAAGGTGTTGAGCACGGCCTTGTCGATCAGTTTTTCAATCAGGCTCTGGTTGCGGTCTTCTTCCACGGTTTCGAACTCGATCTTCCCGCTGGTGGAGGCCACGAGGTAGGGCAGGTCGCTGACTCGGGGGACGACTTCTTTTTCTCCCACCCGGATGGCCCGGCGCAGGGCGTTGCTGATCATGTTTTCGTAGTTGGAGATGGAAACGCGAACCGACACTCCGGACCGCTGGTTGATTTCCGGGGACTTGCGGGCCAGGGAGGTGATTTCCGCCACCAGCTCCTTGAAGTAAGGAGGAACGAAGGTGGCAAAGGCGCCGTCGTCGTCAAAGGAGGTCTTCTCCTGCTCCATGATTTCGATTTCATCTTTCAGGGAACGGGGGTAATGAGTGCGGATTTCGGAGCCGTACCGGTCTTTGAGCGGGGTGATGATCCGGCCGCGGCTGGTGTAATCTTCGGGGTTGGCGCTGGCCACGACGTAAACGTCCAGGGGGAGGCGGATCTTGTAGCCCCGGACCTGGACGTCCCGCTCTTCCATGATGTTGAAGAGTCCCACCTGGATCTTTTCCCCGAGGTCGGGCAGCTCGTTGATGGCGAAGATTCCCCGGTTGGTGCGGGGGATCAAGCCGTAATGGATGGTCAATTCGTCGGACAAGTATCGGCCTTCCGCCACCTTGATGGGGTCCACTTCTCCGATGAGGTCGGCGATGGTCACATCGGGGGTGGCCAGCTTTTCCGCGTATCGCTGCTGCCGTCCCAGCCAGGTGATTTCGGCCTTGTCGCCCAGCGTCTGGATTTTTTCCTGGCAGCTTTTGCAGATGGGATGGAAAGGATTGTCGTTGATCTCGCACCCGGCCAGGACCGGGATTTCTTCATCCAGGAGATGGATCAGGCTGCGGATCATGCGGGTCTTGGCCTGCCCCCGCTCACCGAGAAAAATCACGTCCTGGCCCGAGAGAATGGCATTTTCCAGCTGGGGAATGACGGTTTCCTCGTACCCGATGATGCCCGGGAAAAAGTCCGCATTCCTGCGGATCTTCTCGATGAGATTCTTGCGCATCTCCGCCTTGACGGAAAGTGCCGGGTATTTCGCCTTTTTCAGCTCCCCCACGGTCCGGGGTTTTTTATTTTTCAGGGACTTGGTCACCACGGTTTCCTTTCCTTTTCCTGGTTGCTCGTTGCGGGTTGCTTGTTTCTGGTTTCTCGTTCTTTTTAACTAGCGACCAGCAACGAGTAACCTGCAACGGTGTTTTTCTACTTTCATTTATATCTTAGAAACCCATGCACGTCAAGGAAAGGAGACAGCTTGCCCACCCCCAGTTTTTGAGGAAAGAACCCAGCCCGAGAAAAACCCGGAAGAGAGAGGGGGTAGCCCATGGGGTTCAGGCTGAAGGAATTCGGATCATCATCCTAAGGCGGTTATTCTTTCATTGGGTCGGGCCTGTCCCGGGGAGATTCGCAAGGGGAGATGTTTTAGCTCAGTCTTGCCTCTGGCGCTATTTTCTCGCCGGCCTCTCTTTGCGGAGGATAGGCGGGAAGGTGATTAGAAAACTATGATCCCGCCGAGCCTGATGATCCGAATTCCTCCAGCCTGAACCCCAACGACCACAAAAAACTGGGGATGGGCAAGAAGGAGACAGGGTGAATTTGCCCTGCACTCAACGTAGTGCAGGGCGGAATCCAGGGGCGCGCGCCGTGCGCCCCTACAGAGGACAAGGCTGGTCGGCCGCAGGGAATCAATTTTTTATTGAAATATTGGGGGGTTCGAGTTACATTCTAACAACACGGGGCAAGGATTTCCGATCAATTCTCTTTTTTATCTGGAGGGGCCGATGGCCAAGGATGTGAAGGATGAACTGAAGGATCTGAATCTGGGGCAGAAGGTGAAAAGCCTGAGGCAGCGCCGGGGGCTTTCTTTACCGCAGGTGGCCGAGAGCGCCGGCCTCTCCGAGCCCCTGCTGGCGCAGATCGAGGGGGAAGTCGTAGCCCCCCCGGTCGCCACTCTGCTCAAGATCTCCCGGGCTCTAAGCGTAAACATCGGTTATTTTTTCCAGGATCAGGACGTCGACAAAAGAGCCGTCGTCGTCCCCCGGAACGAGCGCAAGAAGGTTTTCCGCCGCATCCATGAAGACCCCTCCAAGGTGGGGTATTACTACGAATCCCTGGCTTATCCGAAAGCGGACAAGCACATGGAGCCTTTTCATGTGACCTTTGAGGTCAAGAATAAGGAGGACCTCATCTTCTTCAATCATAAGGGGGAAGAGTTCATCTATGTCCTGGAAGGGCAGTTGGAATTCAGCTACGAGAATGAGACCTACGCCCTAGGGCCCGGCGACAGCCTCTATTTCGATGCCAGCCTTCCCCATGCCTTCCGGGCGGTGGGGAAAAAGGCGGCCACCGCGATCGACGTGATTTACGCCTCGGAGTAAAAACAAAGCTTTTTATGGGACGCAGGTGAACGCAGATAAACGCAGATAAACGCAGATTCAAGAATAAATGAATATGAAATAGAGGCAAAGATTACAAGGCTATTGGACTACGCGACGCTAAGACTCTTTTAATGGGACACGGATGAACGCGGATTAGGGAAAAAGTCGCAATTCCATAGAATTCGTCATTCCGGCGAAAGCCGGAATCCAGTTATTTCAAGATGTTCTGGACCCCGGCTTTCGCCGGGGTGACGCTCCAAGAGACTTTTTACGAATTCATCATTCATGGTAGATCCTCTTATTTTTATTCCGCATTCCGCAATCCGCATTCCGAATTTTTGCCCTCCGAACTCCCTTGACGGACCGCCGGTACGGTGATAAAAATCAAATAGATAGGATAAACGTATCAATTTAGCGGCTTGAAAATCATATCGAAGCCATATCGATTGAGATACCAATTGCTGAAATCCCCCCCAACCCCCCTTTGCAAAGGGGGGCAGGGAGGATTTCTGGGAGATCTTTTCAGAGGGTAAAAGTTACCTTTTTCAAAGAGCTAAAGTGTTATGAATAAACAAGGGGATTGGGAATCGGCCCCCTCCGGCAATGGAGGGAAAGGCAGGTTCGCTCTGGCCGAAGGGCCTGGAAGGACCGACATGGAGTTTGGGGGAATGCCAAAAGCCCTGAGCGATGAGATATGCGCTGAAATGATGAAGATCTACCCGGAGAAATTCGTTGCCGAGAATGAGATCTTCAGCCGGATCCACCGGGGAGACCGGATCTTTCTCCACACCGCCTGCGCCGAGCCGCAGTATTTGGTCCAAGCTCTGATCAAGTTCGTCGAATCCCACCCCAAGGCCTTCTTCGATGCCGAAGTCATCCATGTGTGGACCCTGGGAGTGGCCCCCTACACCGATGAAAAATTCAAATACAACTTCCGCTACAATTCTTTCTTCGTCGGTGACAATTCAAGGGATGCGGTCAACCGGGGCATGGCCGACTACACCCCTCTCTTTTTGTCCGATGTGCCGGATCTGTTTAACCGGGGACTGGTGCCCATCCAGGTGGCCCTGATCCAGACTTCTCCCCCGGATGAACACGGGTACATGAGCCTGGGGATCAGCGTGGACATCAGCAAGGCGGCGGTGGAGAAAGCCTCCGTGGTCATCGCCCAGGTGAACCGCCACATGCCCCGGGTGCATGGAGACGGGTTCATCCACATCAAAAACGTGGATTACATCATCTGCCATGATGAGCCCCTCCTGGAATACGAAGCCGTCGCTCCGGACGATGTGGCCGGGCAGATCGGCAAGTACGTCTCCCGCATCGTCCAGGACGGCGACACCATCCAGGTCGGGTACGGGGCCCTGCCCAACGCGATCCTTGCCAACCTGGGCCATAAGAACAACCTGGGAGTGCACTCGGAACTGCTGAGCGACGGAATGGTCGAATTGATGAAGAAGGGGGTCATCGACAACAGCCGGAAAACCATCAACCGGGGCAAGACCGTGACCACCTTCTGCCTGGGGCACCGGTCGACCTACGACTACATCCACGACAATCCCGCCTTCGAGTTCCGGACCATCGACTACACCAACAACGTCCTGGTGATCGCCCGGCAGAAAAACATGACCGCCATCAACAGCGCCCTGGAGGTGGACCTTACCGGGCAGACCTCCTCCGAGTCCCTGGGAAAAACCTTCTACAGCGGCCCGGGGGGGCACACCAACTTTATGAGAGGGGCCACCCTGGCCCCGGGGGGCAAAACGATCCTGGCCATTCAGTCCACGGCGGAAACGGGGAAAGTCTCCCGCATCGTCCCCTTCCTGCGGGAAGGCACGGGCGTCACCCTGGTCCGCGGGGACCTTCACTACGTGGTCACCGAGTACGGGATCGCCTACCTCCACGGGAAAAATATCCGCGAACGGGCCATGGAGCTGATCTCCATCGCCCATCCTCAATTCCGGCCCTGGTTGATCGAGAAGGCCAAGCAGGCCAACCTGATCTACCGGGACCAGGCCTTCATCCCCGGGAAAAGGGGGGAGTACCCCGAGCACCTCGAAAGTTACCGCACCACGATCAAAGGCCTGGAAATTCTCATGCGGCCGGTCCGGCTCAGCGATGAGCCGCTGCTCAAGGATTTCTTCTACTCCCTTTCCGACCAGAGCCTGTACCGGCGGTTCATCTCCATGCGCAAGGACATGCCCCACGAACGGCTGCAGGAGTTCGTGGTCATCGACTACACCAAGGAGATGGTCATTTTGGCTACCGTTCGAGAGGAGGAGATGGAAAAGATGGTCGGATTGGGCCAGTACGGAATCAACGAAGCGAACCATACCGCCGAGGTTGCCCTAGTCGTGCGGGACGATTATCAAAGCAAGGGCGTGGGGACGGAGGTCCTTTCCTACCTGACCTTCCTGGCCAAACGCGAGGGGTTGTACGGTTTCACCGCCGAAGTTCTGGTGGAGAACAGGCCCATGCTCCATCTGTTCGAAAAGATGGGGTTCGATATCCAGAAGAGAAGCTCGCAGGGAGTGTACGAACTGCAGATGGCCTTCAGAGGAGCCTGATGAAAAGCCCACAGTTAGATATTCAAGACCTGTTCGAACCCAAGACCCTGGCCGTCATCGGAGCTGCGCGGGATGAAAATAAAATCGGCTACAAGATCCTGAAGAACATTCTGGCCGGCGGATACAAGGGGAAAATCTTTCCCGTGAATCCCCAGGGGGGCGAGATCCTGGGCCTGAAGACCTACCGCTCCGTCGAGGAAGTGAACGAACCGGTGGATGTGGCCAGCATCGTCATTCCCGCCAAGTTCGTCTATGAAGCGGTCCAGAGCTGCGCCAGGAAGAAGGTCAAGTACCTGACCATCATCTCCTCCGGGTTCTCGGAGATCGGGAACAACGAGGAGGAGCGCCGCATCGTCTCTTACGCCAACGAGCACCACATGAGGGTCCTGGGGCCAAACATCTTCGGGATCTATTCGGCCGCCGCCTCCCTGAACGCCACCTTCGGCAGCTCGGGCATCAGCCCCGGGAGGGTGGCCATCATCACCCAGAGCGGGGCCCTGGGCGTCGCCATGATCGGCAAGACCTCGGTGGAGAACATCGGTCTTTCGGCCATCGTCTCGGTGGGAAACAAGACCGACGTGGACGAGGCCGACCTTCTGGAATACCTGGTGACCGATCCCCATACGAAGATCGTTTTGATGTACATCGAGGGAGTACGGGACGGGGAGCGGCTTATCCAGGCGGTCAAGAAGACCACCCAGAAAATTCCCGTAGTGGTCATCAAGTCCGGGCGGTCGGAACGGGGGGCCATCGCCGCCGCCTCCCATACCGGCTCCCTGGCCGGCTCGGACGAGATCTTCGACGCGATCATGAGGCAGTGCGGGGTTCTGCGGGCGGAGAACGTGGAAGAGGCCTTCAACTGGTGCAAGTTCCTGGCCAATACCCCTTTCCCCGCGGGAGAGAACACGGTCATCGTCACCAACGGGGGCGGAATCGGGGTGATGGCCACCGACGCCTGCGAGAAGTTCGGGGTGAGGCTGTACGATGACACCCTGACCCTCAAGGAAATTTTCTCCACGGTCACCCCGGAATTCGGGTCCACCAAGAACCCCGTGGACCTCACCGGGGGAGCCACTTCCAGCCATTACCGCTCCGCCCTGGAAGAGGCCCTGAAGAGCGACCAGATCGACTCGGTGATCGCCCTCTACGGAGAAACCGCCGTTTTCGACGCGGAAAACCTTTCTTCCATGATCGGGGATAATTCCCGGAGGTACAAGGAACAGAAGAAGCCCCTGGTCTTCTCCATCTTCGGGGGAGAGAAGATCGAAAGCTGCCTGCTGGCCATGAAAAAAGGGGAGGCGGCCGTGTACGGGGACGTGTACCAGGCGGTCTCCTGCCTGGGTTCGATCTACCGGTATTACCATTATTTGAAGGAATATTCCGAAGCGGTCGACGAGTCGGCCTTCGACCCGGCGGCCATCAACCGGGTGATCGACCAGGCCCTGAAAGAGGGAAGGTCCTTCTTGCTGGCTCACGAGGGACAGGCGGTCATGCGGGCCGCCGGCATCCCCATTCCTCAGACCCGGATTGCCCGCAGCCTGGAAGAGGCGGTCCGGGCCGCGGAAACCATCGGCTACCCCGTAGTCATGAAGGTGGTTTCCCGGGATATCCTGCACAAGAGCGATGCCGGCGGAGTGGCCCTGGACCTGGAGGACAAGAAGGAAGCCATCGATGCCTACCAGGCCATCCTGCGCAATGCCCGGGCCTACAAGGCCGACGCCAACATCGAAGGGGTCGAGGTCTCCGAGATGGTGGAAAAGGGGATGGAGACGATCATCGGGGCCCGGCGGGACCGGACCTTCGGCCCCTTGATCATGTTCGGCCTGGGGGGCATCTACGTGGAAGTGATGAAAGACGTGGCCTTCCGGGCCCTGCCCATCAACCGGAAAGAAATCATGGCCATGGTCAAGGAGATCCGGGCCTACCCGCTCCTCCTGGGAGTGCGGGGAGAGGAGAAAAAAGACCTGGACGGCGTGGTCGATACGATCATCAAGGTGGGAACCGTCCTGCAGCGGTGCGCCCGCATCACCGACATCGAGATCAACCCCCTCCTGGTTTACGAACACGGGCGGGGGGTCAAGGCCGTGGACGTGAGGATTTTGCTAACCAGCGGGAAGAAGGGAGTATAAATGGAAAAAGTGATTATCGCCTCGGTGCGTAAGAGCGCGGGCAAAACCAGCGCCATTGTGGGAATCACCGCCGCAGCGAAGAAGAAGATCGCCTATGCCAAGCCCTTCGGGGAGAGGATGCTCTACCGGAAGAAGCGGCTGTGGGACTACGACTCTTCGCTGATCAGCGCCCTCTTCGGCCTGAAAGAGGACCCCGTGGATATGAGCATCGGGTTCGACCACTCCAAGCTTCGCTACATGTACGACGAGGAAGGGACCCGGAAAAAATTGATGGAGACCATCGGCAACGTGGCCGACGATCGGGATGTGCTCTTCATCGAGGGCGGAAGGGATCTGAGCTACGGGATCTCGGTCCACCTGGACACCCTCTCCCTGGCGAAATATACCGGAGGAAAACTCTTCATCGTGGTCAGCGGGGACGACGACTCGATCCTGGATGATCTCCTCTTTCTCAAACGGCATGTGAACCTGGCGGGCGTCAACCTGAACGGGGTCATCATCAACAAAGTGCAGAATCTCGAAGAGTTCCAGAGCACCCACCTGCCCACCATCCGCCAGATGGGCATCCAGGTCATGGGGGTGATCCCCTACCAGAGCGAACTCACCCACTTTACGGTATCCTACCTGTCCGAGCGTCTTTTCGCCAAAGTCCTTTGCGGCGAAGGGGGACTCAACCGGGTGGTGAAGAACATTCTGATCGGGGCCTGGTCGGCCAATGTATTTCTCCAGAACCCCCTCTTCAAGAAGGAGAACAAGCTGGTCATCACCGGGGGAGACCGCACCGATATGATCCTGGCTTCCCTGGAAAGCGATACCTCGGGAATCATCCTGACGAATAATATTCTGCCCCCCTCGAACATCATCAGCAAAGCTTCCGAACGGAACATTCCACTTTTAATGGTCTTTTCCGACACCTACCAGACCGCCAAACAGATCGAGAGCCTGGAGCCGCTGCTCACCAAAGACGACGGGGAGAAGGTGGAAATGCTGAAGGCGCTGTTCCAGAAGCATGTCAACGTTCAAGAAATACTGGGGAAATAGGTAATGATGAACTCGCAAAAAGTCGTCACTCCGGTGGAAACCGGAGTCCAGAGCCTTGATAGCTCTTTGGAATAACTGGATTCCGGCTTTCGCCGGAATGACGGGAAAAGGGGTTTTTAGACTTTTTACGAGACCATGAATTGTGAGTTATAGCAAAGACCTAAAACCTCGAACCTCGGACCTCAAACCTGTTTTTTGATTATGGCCAAGCTGATCAAAAAAAGATCCAAGAAAGCGGGTCTCCCCCCCGGGACGCTGGTCCATATCGGGGAGAAGTTGACGGAGAAGACGCGCGTCGCGGTGGTGGAATACGACGGCCAGGGTTTTCAGGAAAAAGAGCTGGAGACCTTTGAGACCTGTTACCTTTTCCCCAAGGAACCCGCCGTTACCTGGATTAACGTGGTCGGAGTCCAGCAGGTGGAGGTCCTGGAAAAGTTGGGAAATTGTTTCACCGTCCATCCCCTGGCCCTGGAAGACATCCTCAACACGGACCAGCGGCCCAAGATCGAGGATTACGGGGAGGACCTATTCATCGTCGTAAAGCTGATCTCCTACCACGAGAAGAAGGACGAAATCGAAGCCGAGCAGATCAGCCTGATCCTCCGCCCCAATGCCCTCCTCTCCTTCCAGGAGAAAGAAGGGGATGATTTTGCCAACGTGAAAGAGCGGCTTCGGGCGGGGAAGGGGCGCCTGCGGAAAATGGGGGCCGACTACCTGGCCTACACTCTCCTGGACATCGTGGTAGACCAGTATTTTGTGGTGCTGGAAAAGCTGGGGGAAAGGATCGAAGTCCTGGAAGGAAAACTGCTCGCCGACCCCGGCACCGCCACCCTGCAGAAGATCCAGAACCTGAAAAAAGAGATGCTCCTCCTGCGGAAATGGATCTGGCCGCTGCGGGAAGTCATCAGCAGCCTGGAACGGGGGGAATTCCCCGGAATTCAGGAGGGCACCCGGATCTACCTGCGGGATGTTTACGACCATGCCATCCAGGTCATGGACGCCATCGAAATCTACCGGGATATGCTCTCCGGGATGCTCGACATTTATCTCTCCAGCCTTAACAACCGGATGAACGCGGTGATGAAAGTGCTCACCATCATTGCCACCATCTTCATGCCCTTGACCTTCCTCGCCGGGGTGTACGGGATGAATTTCAAACACATGCCCGAACTGGACTGGCCGTGGGGATATCCCCTCATTCTCACCCTCATGGCCTCCGTCGCGATTCTCATGCTCACCCTGTTCCGGCGGAAAAAGTGGCTGTAGAAAAAGGCTAAGGCTGAGGCTAAGGTTAAGGTTAAGGCTAAGGCTAAGGTTAAGGCTGAGGCCAAGGCAAGAGAAAATAATTTTCAGCTCTCAACCTTAACCTCGACCTTAGCCTTAACCTTGACCTCGACCTCATCCTTGACCTTAACCTCAACCTCAACCTTTTTAAAGGGATTCTTCCATGGCTGAAAAGTATATCCTGGCCCTGGACCAGGGCACCACGAGCTCCCGGGCGGTCCTCTTTGACCGGCGGGGCAAGATCGTCAGCATCGTCTCCAAAGAGTTCCAGCAGATCTACCCCCAACCCGGCTGGGTGGAGCACGATCCCATGGAGATCTGGGATTCCCAGATGGAGGCGGCCCGGCGGGCCCTGGACTCGGCCGGCCTGTCTCTCCAGAGTATCGCCGCCATCGGAATCACCAACCAGAGGGAGACCACGGTCGTCTGGGACCGGGAGAGCGGCCAGCCGGTTTATAACGCCATCGTCTGGCAGTGCCGCCGCACCGCCCCGGCCTGCTCCCGGATTCAAAAAACGAAATTCGCTGAAAAACTCCGGAAGAAAACCGGCCTGGTGGTGGATGCCTATTTTTCGGGGACCAAAGTCCAGTGGATTCTGGAGCATGATAAGAAGATCCGCAAAGCAGCCGAAAGGGGAGATCTGGCGTTTGGAACCATTGACAGCTGGCTGGTCTACCGGTTGACCGGAAAGAAGCTTCACCTCACCGATTATTCCAACGCCTCCCGCACGCTTCTTTTCAACATTCACGATCTTTGCTGGGACCCCGAGATTCTGAAGTTTCTGGGCATCCCGGAGAAAATACTTCCGGAGGTCAAACCCTCCAGCCAGCTCTACGGGTATACCTCCCCGGCGGTCTTCTTCGGGGCGGAAGTCCCCCTGTCCGGAATCATCGGGGATCAGCAGGGTGCGCTTTTTGGACAGACGTGCTTCCGCCAGGGGCAGGCCAAAACCACCTACGGCACCGGTTGTTTCCTCCTCATGAACACGGGCGAAAAGCCGGTGATTTCCCAAACCAATCTCCTGACGACCATCGCGTGGGGAACCGGGAAGAAAGTGGAGTATGCCCTGGAGGGAAGTGTTTTCATCGCCGGGGCGGTGGTTCAATGGCTTCGGGACGGCCTGCGGATCATCTCCCGGGCGTCGGATAGCGAACCCTTGGCTGCCGGCCTTTCATCGAATGACGGGGTTTATTTTGTCCCGGCTTTTGTCGGTCTGGGCGCTCCCTACTGGGACATGTACGCCCGGGGAGCAATCCTAGGGATAACCCGGGGAACGACCCAGGCCCACATCGCCCGGGCCGGCCTGGAGTCCATCGCTTACCAGACGCGGGACGTGCTGGAGTGCATGGAGAAGGACTCCGGGATCAGGCTGAAGGAACTGAGGGTGGACGGTGGTGCCGCGGCCAACGCCTTTCTCATGCAATTCCAGGCGGATATCCTCGGCGTTCCGGTTGTCATCCAGGAGACCACCGAGACCACCGCCCTGGGAGCGGCCTACCTGGCCGGGCTGGCGGTGGGATTTTGGAAAGATACTCACGAGGTAGCGCGGAATTTCAAAGTCCGGAAAAAATTCACCCCCCGAATGCCCGTCAAGCAGCGGGAGTCTCTCTACCGGAAGTGGAAGAAGGCCGTGGAAAGAGCGAGGGGATGGGAAGAGGAATAAGGATTGCGGAAGGGAGCATTTTCTTGCCCATTCACATTTTTTTGATAAAATTGGCTTATGAAAAAAATAACAACTGCAGACGTTTTAGAACTTAGCGTCCCCGAGAGAATCGAGCTTGTGGAGGATATCTGGGATAGCCTCATTGCAGTGCCGGATTCTATCTCCTTAACCAAGGCACAACGAGAGGAGCTTGATCGGCGACTGGAGAGCTATCATCAGAATCCCGAAGCCGGGTCCCCGTGGGAAATTGTCAGAGAGAGAATAAAGGGTAGGGGATGAAGAGGCCCCTCATCGTACGCCCTATCCTCCCTCCAAAGATCTCCTCAATGGTATCCTGTCGTTTATAAAAACGTTCATCGGTGCCTGGTTCGCCGTTTCCCCTACGGCATCTTTTACCTGGTCGATAAGGAGAGGATTATTGTTTTGGGCATCCTTCATGCCCGGAGAGATCCTCGCACTTGGCGGGATCGAGTCTAAGATCAAACCCGTTTTATCCCCCGTGGTATTTTCTAATCGCCCGGAATGAGGCAATGAAGATTCCAAAATTTAAAAATGTAAAAGAAGAGAGGGAGTTTTGGGCTGCCCATGACTCGACGGATTATCACGATGATTTCGAGGTTAGCAAAGATGTAGTTTTTGTACGCCTGCTACCCCCGATCAAGAATGGACCCACGTTAGCGATAGAGATGGACCCACCCCGAAGTTGCATGTTTTTGAGTTTGGGAGGAGATAGGCACCGGTTTAGAGACCCATCCTGGTGTTGGGTTGATGTTGTTATCTGAGCTGGGTATCTGGCTTTTTAGGGCGATCCTCATGAGGGAATGAACGTGAAGGGAGC
>Ga0315294_10000499_pt1 | contig 42266 bp, 51 predicted proteins | sample YL17G13_40_MG_FD_203626 | JGI IMG/M metagenome (GOLD analysis project Ga0315294, IMG submission 203626) | Sediment microbial communities from Yellowstone Lake, YNP, Wyoming, USA - YL17G13_40 | ecosystem: Environmental > Aquatic > Freshwater > Lake > Sediment | place: USA: Wyoming | collected... | reverse complement strand
CAATCATGAGTGAAATTAAAAATCTTTCAAAATCAGTTGCGTCAACAATTGATCGGTCTGTAGTAGGATTTGATCCTATTACAATTATGACGTTAGTAACTGGTATTATTACTGCAATTATGAATTGTAGTAAAACAGAAAATGTATCTGAATCAGAGGCTAAAGAAGCTTTCCATGATCGATATGACTCAAATCCACGCCAAGTAGAGAATCGTGTAAAACATCAAGTGCGAGTACAAGCTCGTAAAGATGGCAAGGTGCTAAAAGGAAAAGCACTAGAGGAAATGACTCAAAAGACAATCGCCGGTCTTTTAGGGGCTGATGATGCTGTTGTAGCTGCGTGCTGTGCAGAGGTGAAATAATGCGATTTATACTAGCTTTAGCATTTGTTTTATTTGCCGTATCTGCTTTTGGTCAGGATGTACATCTACCAATGGTGCCAGTACTTGTGCAACCCCCCGACGTTCAAGTACCGCCAGAATTAAAACCTACATTAGTAACTGAAATAAAACCTGATGAGTGGTATATACTGACTTCATTAGTTCCGCTTATTGTATTACATTCTCCGGATGAATTTGTAGAGATAGTCGCAGAAGCTGGTCCAATGAAATTTAGGGGTAAGTTTGCTGATGGACTTGGCAAAACTGAAACCCGTACTTATACAGAGCCACATATTTATGTGGTAGAAGCTAAAAAGTCTGGTAAAATAGAATTGATCATGATTCCTTCTGGCGTTGTTGATGTTAAATCTATCATAAGACAGACACTAACTGTAAGTGGGGTTGGTCCAAATCCACCACCAACTCCAATTCCTATACCAGATATCGACCCTCCCGGTCCACCTACTGGCGTTAGAGTGATTTTGCTAAATAATGAGTTTGATACTACAGCAGATCAATTGAACACTCTTAATTCTACAGAAATAGTATCATGGCTTGATGCTAACACTGTGACTTGGAGAAAGTGGGACAGGACTAGTATTTCAAAACCAGAAATGCTATCTAAAGAAGATACTGTTTTACAGACACTGTGGAAAAATGTATCAGCTAATTTACCCGCCGGTAATATCATAATTGTAGCCACTGATACTAAAGTACATATTAGCCCAATCACTACTACAGCAGAAGCTTTAGCTTTTTTAAATAAGATTAAGGCGGGCAAATAATGTTTAGTTCACAACTTTATAAAAATGAAGTGATTTTTAATGATGAGACTCCTGCGGAGTCTTTGGATGTTCCAGAAGGGATGGGTCGTGGTCTTGATTTAGGCCTGCGAGGTCCGGGAGAGTTTGAATATGGAGAATTTGCGAATCCATTTCCGAAGGAATTATTGATTCCTCGTTCAGAGTGGCAGGCCCGTATCCAAGAGATGGAAGAGCAAAAGTCACGTATTTCTGATCTTATTAGACTTAAAAAGTTTCCATGTAAGAATCAGAAATCGACTAATTTTTGTTGGATTTTTGCTCCAACGCATTGTGTTGAGATTAATAGGTTACAACAAAATCAACGCACAGTTAGTCTATCTCCTGCTAGTGCTGGTGGTCCTATCAAGGGATATCGTAATTCTGGTGGGTGGGGACTAGAAGGTTTACAGTACATAGCCAAATTTGGATTGGTTCCATCGGCTAAGTGGCCAGATACTGCTATAGATAAAAGATATGCTACTCCTGAAAACAAAGAGTTAGCCCTAGATTATCGCGTAGATGAATGGATGGAGTGTCGTCCACGAAACGTTGATGAAATGATTTCAATGCTTCTAAGACGATATCCGGGTGCTGGGGGATATAACTGGTGGTCACATGAGGTCACAAATTGTGATCCCGTGTGGCTCGATGGCGATGTCGCAGTAAGAATCAGAAATTCTTGGGAAAACTGGGGCGATTTCGGGTTTGGCATTTTGCAGGGTAGCAAGATGTTGGCTGATGACCTTGTCTTCTGTCTTAATGCTAGGCCTACATGATATAGAAAAACACTTATTGGAGAATGTCAAAGTTAAAATTGTTTTTAATCACGTAGAAGGTTTTGGCAAAATAAAGAGTCAAGATCTTATCTACACTCCAGTTATCGGTTATCTAGAACCAACAGACGATGCAGAAAATCTACTCGATAATGGGTGGTTGCCTTGGGAAGATTATTGGTTTCAAGCTAGGTCTGTGAGATGTAGCTTATTGTCATTTCATGTTAGCAAAACTACTAAAAAATTAGCAAAAAGAATAACTTATAAAGTTGGAAGCATTTCACTCAGTGATATGAATGAAATTGGAAGTGTTTATTCTAATAAAAAAAATATTTTGAGTAGTCACGTATTTAATAATAAGGACATATCTAAAAACGCAATTCAATATTTTTATGAAGACAAACTAATAGGATTTGTATGCTATAAAATTTTTGTTAATTCTTTTATAGGAATACAATTTGCTTGGGATTATGCTAAACCTTCTTTATCTTTAGGTAATATTAGTACATATATTGAATCAATTGTCGCTCTAGAAAATAACTGCAAACACTATTATATTATGGGTGGATACGAGGAATGTTGTTTATATAAAAAAGAATTAAAAGGATTTGAATGGTGGACTGGAAGTAATTGGTCGAACGATAAAGATTTATATAAGTCTTTATGTATAAGAGATTCAAAAATTGAAATTTTAAATTTAGAGTAACTAGAAAAAATATGATAATATACGAACCAAGACAAGAATTAGAAGTTGATACTCCTAAAGGTCGTGGAAGAGTATGGCTAGTTACGGAATACGGAACTGAAATAGAAAAAGTATTTACTATAATACTAAACAATGGACAGATATGGGAATTCACTAACAAGGTTATTTTTGCTACTGATAATATGACTATGGGTAGACAAAGGTGCAAATGCGGTAAAAAGGGAGATACTAAATGAGATGGATCTTTTACTTATTACTTGCGCTATGCTGGTGGGTTGGGGCCGGACACACTGTCGGACCAATTGCCGAAAATCTCGGAAACGGTCGGCGACCGAACCATCTGGATCGACATGGAATCCAGAGTTCGATCTGATGACGATCAACAGTTCGATCTTGATAAGGTTCGTGCATGTCTTGAAATATCAAGACCTTGGGTCCAGATGGAGTAAATCATGAGTACGCAAATTGAGTCACTGCCTCATTCATTTCTTGTTTTTTTGCACCAAGCGTGGGATGCCAGAAAATTTAAGTGTCGAAGGACAATTTGACTGGATCACAAAGCAAATCGAGGACTTGTCAAGAATTGCTACTATTTTGCAGAAACAAGTAACAAGTTTGCAGGATCAGATTGATTCTGATTATTGGCCTCTAGCGTAACTGTCGGTTTTACAACCAACAAAAAACGTGGTACAATGTCTACATCGGGCATTGCCCACGTTTTTTTATTGGTCGGGCTGAACCTAATCCCGATTTCCTTCTCTTGGTTTTCAGGAGACAACGATGGGCATCGACTACACGACATATATCGGACCACAAGTTCGCTGCAAGACGAAGAAGGTTCCGTCCACCAAGACGATTCGCACTTGTTCCGACGCAACCTGCAAGTTGTATGCAAGCGAAGTGTACGAGAAGCAGAAGAAGTTCTGTGGCCAATGTGGATCGCCAGTCGAAGATCGGGCATTGCCTATTGAAGTTGATAACGTCATTGCACATGACGTGCGAATGAATCTATTGGACGAAGCCCTGTACGATGTTCCTGGCGATTCCTTTCACTTTTGGATGCGAGACAACAATACGCATATTTGGCTCGCCAATAGGCATGTTCCTGGCGCACGGAAATTTTCATTCGATCCCGAATCGGACATTCAATATGTCCCCATGACTGCTGAACTGATTGCCAAAGAAATCGACCAGTTCAGTTCCTTCTACGAGAAGGAAATTACCATACTTCGAGAAGAGTATGGTGCCGAAAACGTAGAGGTTCAATGGGGCCTCATTCACTACATCAGCTAACCAACCGACTAAACACCTAACTAGGAGATTTTACCAATGGCCGTCAAGCAGCAAGATCAAGAAGTCTCGGAACTTGAGTCGATCATCGAAACCCTCGACACTTTGTATGAATTGGGCGATGATTGTGTGCATCCGATTACCGGGAAGTTGGTTTCTGACCCGGAATACGATACGCTACGCAAGCGGCTGTTTGACCTGCATCCCAAGTCCTATATCTTCAAGGACGTGACGGCTTCAAACGCTGTGCAGCACAGCAGGAAGGTTCCTCACAATCCCCCGATGGTGTCGATCTCCAAGGCTATTGGGCCGTTGCAGGAACGCACCGATACGTTGAAGGATTTCGTCGGTAAGGTTCAGGCAGAACTTGCCTATCCCGACAGCGAAGAGAAGTATCTTGTGCAAGCCTACAAGCGTGACGGCGTTGCTGTGGCATTGTACTATGAGAACGGCGTATTGACTCGTGCCGGTCTTCGTCCTCACAATGGCACTGATGGCGAAGACGTTACGGAAAACATCAAGCATGTCGATGCTTCTGTTCTTGGTTCTGATGGAAACGTCATTCTTTCTCAGTGTGTGCCTACTGAGTTGTGGGAGCATGACAAAAACGGCAACCGAGTCAAGTTCTTGCCTGTCACTTGTTCGATTCGTGGCGAAATCGAATGCCGCAAGTCTGTCTTCCGCAAGGTCGTGGAAGATTGGAATGATCCCAAGTTCGGCCTCGATTCGGAACCTAAGAACCCTCGCAACTACTCGGCGGGAAGCATTCGTCAGTTCTCGAATCCTGCTGTCACGAAAGAACGTCGCTTGACGTTCACGGCATATTCCATCCTTGGCTGGAACGCTAAGGACAATAGCCCTGCTCCATTCAAGACCGAAATCGAACGGGCAAAATACAGCAACGCCAAGTTGTTTATTCCATTTGTTCAAGTACGACCTTTTCGTTGGGCTGATCTTCAGGTTTTGGAAGATTTGGCATCACAACGAGATTACGAAGTTGACGGTGTGGTTGTTTCCGTCAACAACCTCGAAGACGCCGAACAGATGGGTACTCACGGTGGTACGGCTACCGGAAATCCCAAAGCCAAGATTGCTTGGAAGTTCGCTGAAGAGTCGGCAGTGGTCGAAGTCGAAGGCATTACTTGGACGCCGGGTCGCAGTGGCAAGCTGACTCCTGTATTGAACTTCAAGGGCGTAAAGCTGGATGGCACAACAGTCAGCCAGTGTACTGGTCACAGCCTCGGCTTCCTCGATGGAACCAGCAAGGCCAGCCTGGGTGAGATCGCCAAGTGGACGGAAGTTCGCATCATTAAGTCCGGCAAGATCATTCCAAAGGTGATTGAGATCATCAAGAAGGGCTTTAGCAAGTTGGATGTTCCGACGAAGTGTCCGTCATGCAACTCTGTGTTGGAAGTCCGTCAGGGTGGCGATGGCAAAGATTTGGTTTGCAAATCCGACTTCTGTGGTGTTCGAGCCGTCGCTCGTCTCGTTCACTTCCTTTCCACGATTGGCGTGAAGGGAATTTCCGACAGCATCCTGACTCGTCTGTTGGATGAGAAGTTGGTTCAATATCCCGATGAACTGTATAGCCTTTCGGTGGGCAAGTTGACGACTATTGGATTTTCCAAGCGTCAAGCATTACTGATTGTGTCTCGGTTGTATCTGCATGATGATCCTGCTCATGCTGATGATGCTGAACTGGAGCAATTCATCAAGCAGAAGAATACCATCAAGATTCCGGCGTGGCAGTTCTTTGCTTCCTTCGGCATTCCCGGCACGGGCAAGTCCGCAGGGCAGTCGCTTATCAACCACTTCGGGACGTTCGATGCCATTGGGTCTGCAACCTTGGCTCAACTTCAGGAAGTGGATGGGTTGGGTGAAACTTCGGCCAATGCCATCGTCGCCTTCTTCGGCGAACATGATGACATGGTGAAGCAACTACTCAAGTTCATCGAACCGGAAGGCAAGAAGCAAGGCAAGTTGTCTGGCCAGACGTTCGTGTTCACGGGTGGCTTCGATGGTGGCAAGGCTGCTTGGGAAAAGAAGGTTATTGACCTGGGTGCCTCGGTGTCAGGATCGGTCATCAAGACGACCAATTATGTGGTGGTCGGAACCGATGCAGGCAGTAAGGAAGATAAGGCCAAGCAACTCGGCATCAAGATGCTGAGTCCCGATCAGCTTGAAAAGATGCTGTAGGATTCGTGAATTCTTGACTTTACATAGAAGGCAGGTGGCATTTTATATCACCTGCCTTTCTTTAGATCAATGGAGAGCGATTCATGGAACGTCAAGAATTACTCAACAGTATTACTGCGCAATTGGACGTGGCTGTTGATGAGAGCGAAATTCGCCTATTGGCAAACAAACTGTGGCTTGACGCTGGTTCCCCAGAAGGTGATGGAGCGTCTTTCTGGCTTGATGCAGAGTTTCAATTGCTTACTGATAAACGTGAGCAAATTGCCAAATCTATTCTCAACCGGGTATTGATGCCCGTCATGCAAGAGTCGGCGGCGTCTATTCAGGACGAGGCCCAAAGATACACACAGAACGCCATTGCTGTTTTGCAAAAGGAACTATTGGAAAACCAACAGTTGGTCTTGCCAGAAGGCGTTCGTTTTCACAAGCGAGTCGGTAAATTCGATTATCTTGTCATTGAACAGCAACCTATGGTTCGCACTGTGCTGGTCGATACCAGTTACCACAAAGGCAAGATTGGTGCGTCTCGATATCAAGAAGTGGGGGAGGGGGCGACGAGGGCGGCGGCGGCGAGGGCGGCGGGAAATAAATATCGCATTGCTTTGCCTTATGTGATTTATCAGATTACGTTGTTTGATTATCAGTTGAAAAATTTTCACATTGCCTTCCGTACTGAGCCTCTGAAGACGCTCAAGGACAAGTTGAGTCTTTGTGTTCTTCCCAATTCACATGCAGAAGGCACTGTATGTTGTCCGTTCACGAGGCATGATTGCGACAATATTGTCGATGCTGTGAATCATATCATTGGCTTTTATTGGCAGTCTCAATATCGGTATTGTCTTCATCATTATTTTCCCGATGACCCAGCGTTCAAAACCTGGGAAGCGTGGGAAAAGGCGAGCGAAGACAACCCACTCTTTGTTCTCAATCTGAAGTGGCCGGAGTTGGGATACACGTTGGCTTCATACTTGGGCGATGCTGCCAAGGAACAGCCACCAGCGCCGCCAGCGGGCTTCCAGGACTTGTCCTCGAAGTTCATCCGGGCAGCATCAGACATTCTGTCCTTCAAGGAAATCACCAAACCCCAGCCTGTGGTCGCAATGACCGATAGGGACATTCAAAATAATGTCAAGCGTGATCTCGATGTTTGCTTCAAGAAATTACGGGAAGAAGATGACGACGATATTTAGTCTGCTTTACAACCAGACTCATATGGGGTATAATCGGTCATTGTGATCGCACGATATACCCCTGGCAAAGTAAAAGCCATGCTTCTTGAATTAACGACAGTTGAATCGCCCACCTTCAAGGTGGTTAGCAGGGAGGTTATTGACCCGACGAAGTATATTTTCTTGGTTGAAGCGATTGCACACAAGTTTCGGAAAAGGTTCCGTGGCAAATTCGAGAACATCGAAGACAGTGAACCATATTCCATTGCTTCGATGGAGTTGGTCAAAGCTGCTGCCGGATATGACCCCGAAGTGAATGAAGACTTTAGCCGATACGCATTTCGTGCCATGCGAAATGGCATCATCGAAGTCATTCGTCATCGCAATCGTCAGAAGCGGACTGCTGAGTTTTCAAAACTCACTGATCTTGATTGGCAAGAAGTTCCAGAAAAAGAACAAGTCTTGTCTGCTGATATTCCCTCGGATGTATATCAGACCTTGATGGCGAATCACCCGGACGATACCGAACAAGATCATGCTGACAAGGCACTCTTGACGGAAATCTATATCCAGGGCAAAAAGATTCCATTCATTGCGGAAAAGTATGGAATCAGCAGAGTGACGGTTTACAACCGTCTTCGGCGCATCATTGGAAAAATCCGTCAGCGTCATGGCGACCTGATTGAGTCACACGGGGGAACACTCGATGAATGTCCTGAAAGAGAGCCTTGTCGTCTTCACCGAAGGGGCGAGGGTTAATTTCAAGGTGTACGGCCATTTGGTTCCAGTGTTTGCAGGCTTGCTTGATGGCGAGCCTCGGATATTCGGAGTCGTATGGGAAGACGCCGCTCAGAAAGAGGCGTTTGCCCGTCAGGTTCGTGAGTGGATCGCCGCAGATCGTCTCAAGGAATATATCATGGTGGTCGAAGCGTGGACCGCCAATATTCCAGAGGGCGACCAGTATAAAGTACGGGATTGGCTCAAATCTCACGGAACCCTGCAAAATTGGCCCGACCGCAGCGAAGTGGTCATGGTCCTATATTGTTCGCCAACCGAAGAAATTGAGTATACAGCAGACATTATTCGTGGTAGAATCCCTGCACCAATGATCGGGGAATGGAAAGTCAGCCAGCGTAAAGTGAAGTTCAACCACGAAGACTTCACTACTCGATTTCAAGGTTTGTTCCTTAAAAGTAAAGCGGGGCAAAACTAATGCCATCACAACAAGAAATCGTTGATGCAGTCGCTCGCCAGTTGAAGGGCAAAGACCTCAGCCAGCAAGCGGTCATGGTTCTTCAGAAGGCTACGGCACGGGTGCTTGAGCGAATCAAGCAGAACGTCGATGCCCAAATCAAAGAAGACTCTTCGCCCATTGTGGAGAAGTTCGTCAAGAATGCCGCCACGAAAATGTCGGCAATGACCCAGCAATGGGCTGATGGCGTCAAGAATGATCTTGTCGTATTCCCGGAAGGAACTCGATATATCTGGCGTGATGGTCAAATGACAACCATCATCGTTGAGCAGCAGCCGCAGGTTCGCCACATCAACGTGTATGGCAAGATTTACTTGCTGTCGCTACCATACGTCCAGTTCATCATGACGTTCAAGAGTCACCAGTTGCAAAACGCTCTCCGGGTGACTTGCACCAAGAAGCCGATCACTGATCTCGATCAGGCGGCGAACTTTCTTCCATTGGGAAATATCGACGGCGACCACAATGTCTGCATGGGCAGCTTCCGTTGGCCGACGACGGGGAATATGACCGATGTTGTGAACGCTGTTATTGGTGAATTCTGGCAAGGCCAGTTCAACTACGATAACGGTGGGCATATGTTGGTTTTTTTCTCCGAAAACAATCTGTCTAAGGTGTCTACACGAGAAGATGTACATCCTGGTTTTGTTGCTTGGGCAAAGAAAACTCAAGAGAATGCTTTGTATGCTACCGAGCGTACAACCAAGTTGAAGCCCGGTGCCACCTTCCGTCGATTCTTGGCCACCGATAGCGGTGACAAGAATGGGTCACAGTCCATTGTCAATAACCTCAAGCAAGAAATCATCACGGCGGTTGGGGCCATCGGTGGCGATATTCAATCCCTATTGACCGCAGTGGACTTGGCTACGGAAAACCGTGAGAAGGCTCATGTTGAAACTCTCCAAGGCGTTTTGAAGGAAATCATTGTTCAGGCATATGCTGAACTGTGGGAATACTTGCAGAAGCAGCTTCAGGATGAACGAGCCAAACTGCAAAAAGAAATGCAGGAAGCGGCGAACAAACTGAAGAATGATTTCGTGTACTATATGGACCAAAAGAAAAAGGTGTGGTAATGGCCAACATCCAGGATACGATCCGTCGTATTCAGGAGGAAGCGAAACGCACGGTCGAGGTTGCTCGCTTTAGCAAAAGCAAGCCGCCGATTCCCAAGGTCGCTGTCGCTCCTGTCGCAAAGGTTCCCACGGCTGATGAAGTCGTGGCGAGCCTTCGTGAGCAACTTTCTACGGCAATTGCTCAAGCATTATCGAACAAAGCCGCACGCCGTTATATTGGCGACGTGACGGAAGAATTACAGGACATTGCTGCCAAAGCTGTTGAGAGCGTTCGGAACACAACCGCCTTTGGCGGCGCTGTTAAGGCTGGTGATAAAGTAATCATTTATCCCAACAACTGCAAACTTCTTGTGCAGAACGATAATGGTTGTGGGTCTTTAGTTATTGAGGAAGCCCCTCAATATCGAACAGTATTTACGACTCCGCCCCAAAGTTGGAGAACGACTCCCGCAGCGCCACAGACTTATCGTATTTCTATGCCATACATGGTTTACCTGATTGGTTTCCAATACCACGGTGGTCAATATAGCCATGCTGGTTCTGGCATTGGTTTTGGGAAAGAGCCGATTGATTCGATTAACACTCGGATGCTTATGCCAAAGTTGCCGCACACCAACGGCAATATGCACGTTTGCCAGCCGATGAATAAAACCAATCACAAGACCGTAAAAGAGTTAGGCGAATATGTAATTCAGACGTTTTGGAGTACCATCTTTCATTACTCATTTGAACTCTCACGTTGCCAATTCAAAGTTAATGGCAAGAGTATTGAAAGTTTTGCTGATTGGGCTAAGATCAAAAATCCCCTTGATATTCTCAAGGGCGATTTTGAGCAGGGACAATCAGTTCAAGAAGTTTTGGGCCACTTTGGTCAACTTCAAGAGATTAAAGAGACTCGTGGAACCAATACGGCCAATCAAAAGATTCAGTCGGCGGTGACTCGTGTTGTAAACGGTGTCAACAGAAGCCTTTCGGCTGAAGAATTGTCGGATGTTATTCGCAGGACGGCAGAAGAAATCGTCAATGTCGCACTTCAAAATGCCATTGGCGATTCTGCTTTACAGCATTGAAAATCAGTGGTATAATCTTTCCACTCGATACGTTGTCGGTTTCAAGTTCAACAAGTTGTTTCACTGGAGTCCCAAATGGCAGACCAACCTGTTCCCCTCGCACTGTTTCCGGTGTATTTGTTCGATCATGAATTCGAGCCGCCGAAGACAGGAACGTATTATCTCGTCACCAAGACGGGCATCTATCTGCACAAAGAAACCAAGGCGGGCAATGCACTCGTCAAGGTCGAAGGTATTCCTTGGTTGCAAGAACCGACCATTGAATTCCGTCTCAAGCTGCCGAAGATTCCGGGGAGCATCATCGGGCAGGCTCTCACCTTCTTTCGGAAGGTGTTTCAACAGTACAAGTCCGAAGCGTATGTGACGCTGATGTACAGCGCCAAGCTGAATCAATATCGTCTCTGGTGTCCGGCGCAGAAGGTGTCTGCTGCCAGCGTCAATTACGACCGCACCGACCAGCCTTCGTTCGAGGACCGTCAGTCCAACGACTGGCAGATGTGTGGCACGATTCACTCGCACTGTGACTTCAGCGCCTATCACTCCGGTACGGATATTGGCGACGAAGCCAGCTTCGACGGCATCCATATTACCCTGGGCCACGTCAATCGGGCGCAGTTCAGTATGGAAGCCAGTGTCGCCATCAACGACAAGCGTGAGAAGTTGGAACCAGAAAACTGCTGCTCCGGCGTCATCCGGGTTTCCAACAAGGAAGTCGTTTCTCGCCCATACATGACCTGGGGTGAAAGTTGCTTCTTCGATCTTGAATTGTCGGAAGAAGACGCACAACAGCTTGTTGCTGATACGGCCATCATCAACGCCGAGTGGATGCCCAAGGTTGAACACAATGGCTGGCAGGGCAACTCCAACAACCAGTTTGGTTTCAACTATGGTGGCGGCGGTGGAAACTGGAAGGGCAAGGGCGGGTCAAAAAAAAACGGAGACGATGATCTTTTCGACCAAGGTTTCCATGAAGGAACTGCCGACTGGTGGCGAGAACAGCCTTAAATCGACGTGAACCTGACGGCAGTTTTACTCTCTAGGTGTTTAGTAAAACTCAATGACGAAGTTCAATAACGAAGGGAACAGCCTCATGGCAACAAAGAAGTCGGCAAAGGACGAATCACCCGTCGCCAAGAAGCCGCTCAAGATTAAGGTGATTGGAACGGGCGGCATCGGCCTTTGCCTGCTTCCTTCGCTGTGTCGATACCTCAACTATAACGGCGAGAAATTTCCCGCCGTGGAAGTGAGTCTGATCGACGGTGATACGTTCGAGGAACGCAATCGTGAGCGACAGGACTTTGTTGAGACGGGACCGAAGGCGTCCATGACCGCTGCCGAATATCGGGGCAAATTCCCACGACTGATGTTTTGGGATCATCCAGTCTACGTCGCTGACCATAACATCATTCAGTTGATTCGGGAGAACGATATTGTTCTTCTCTGTGTGGATAACCACAAGACCCGCAAGCTGATTAGCGACCGGGCTGAAGAACTGAAGAACGTCACCATCATTAGTGGCGGCAATGACTGGACTAATGGAAACGTGTTGCTTCACCTTCGACGGGAAGAAAAGAACCTGACGCCACCGTTGGCGAGCAAGTACCACCAGGAGATTCTGAATCCGACTGACGAAAACCCTGCCGACGTGGAACAGAAGGCAGAAGGTTGTGCAGAGTTGGCTGTTGCTGCACCGCAACTGCTGATTACGAACAACTACATTGCCGCCAATATGTTGGCAGCACTGTACAACATCATTGATGAAGGGCGATACGAGAAGGTTCTCGCCGCTCCGCATAATTTTGCAGAGGTCTACTGTGATCTCGGCATGATGAAGTCCATTCCACGAGAACGCAGGGTGTAATCCTTCGTTCGGTTTCACAAAAATACAGAAGTTTCTTTCTCAACCGTGTCAGGAGTAATTAGCAATGGCTCAAGATCAGAAAAAGCCGGGTGGTGGGTTTTCCAACAAGAAGGCGTCGAGTGAGACGCAGTTGCCACAAGGTCAGACCAGCGCCCCAAGCGCCCAGGATGCCTTGGCAAAGCTGGACGCAGCCGTGAAGGTTATTCACGGTGCCAACGACGGGTCGTTCAACTTGGCCGGATCGAAGGTTTCGACCGTCCGTGCATCGCTGGTAGATGCCTTCAATATTCCCGGTGACGCTCAAACCTTCGTCAACGGCGAAGAGGTTGATGCCAACTACACGCTCCAGAGCAACGACACTCTGGAATTCGTGAAGCAGGCTGGAGTCAAGGGCTAAAGATTTCGCTTTTTTGTTCCTTGATGGCTTTGTGAAATGCACAAGGCGGGCGTACTTATGGCACGCCCGCCTTGTTTTTTTAGGGAATATAATGTCGGGACGACTTATAGCCATAGGTGACATACATGGTTGTGCCAATACTCTTCGAGTAATATTGAAGGATATTGACCCACAACCAGAAGATGCCTTTGTATTTCTCGGCGACTATATCAACCGTGGTCCTGACAGCAAGGGCGTGATCGACCAGATCATTGCCCTCGGTGAGAAATGTCAAGTCGATACGATATTGGGAAATCACGAAGAAATGCTCTTGGGGGCATTCCAAGGTGGCAAGTCCGATCATGCGTTCTGGTGCAAGTTTGGCGGCGATCAAACGCTTGCTTCCTACGGAGTAAATAACGCCAAGGATATTCCTAGCCAGCATTTGTTGTTTATTGCGCACTGCAAGGATTATCTGGAAACAGACGATTTCATTTTTGTTCATGCTGGCTGCGATCCTGATCGCCCGATAGATAAGAATGACGGCTCTGCTTTGCGATGGAATAAATTGGTCGCCAATCAGACCAAGAAGCACATAACAGGCAAGACCGTTGTGTGTGGTCACACGGTCCAACGACAGGTATTTGACTTGGGCTATATCTGTTGTATTGACACAGGGTGTGGCGTTTGGCCCGGTGGCCGATTAACTGCGATTGACCTTCGCTCCGGCAAGATTTGGCAAGCCGGTGGAAGAAGCAAGAAGGCCACCATCAAGCAGAGGGAAAAACACATGAGCGGATTCAGACCAGCAGGAGCCTTCACCTATAAAACCAAGGATGGCCAAGAAACCGTTGCAGCTACGGCGAGCATGGGTTTGGTGCATTGGTATATGAGATCATTGCCTAAGTTGGGCGATGTTCCTGACCCTTTGCCGGTCCTCGAAGTAACACCTATGTCGAGGGAGTTTCCTGGGCCATACGAACCGAACTTTTTTACGGTCGTAATCGGCTGCATCGAGAGAACTTACGGAACAGCGCCGGAAATCGCTTCTGAGTTTTTGAGTCGAGAGTGGTACAATAATCTACCAGAACGCCTTAACGACCATAAGATTGTTGTTCAGGCTCGTCGTGATGCCGACCCTAAAGTGGTCGCTTACGAGGAAGTTTGCCTGGGCATCCTCAAGTGGTTGGCAAAGTATGGAGACATTATTGACCTGGAGGAACCTTGAGCGATTTGGTGATGTGGATATGGCACGATGCTGATCGTACTCACTGAGATTTTTGGTCCGCTTTATGTAAAGTATTTCTGGCACGATCCAGAACGCCGTCTCAAAGAAATTGAGAGGCAAAATGCTTTGCTTGACAGAATAGAAAACTTCTGATATTCTCTGAGCAGTGAAATAAAACCGGGGCAGCGATGCCCTGGTTCTTTTGAAAAACAAAAAGAAAGTCGCCGGAAACCCAAATCGACTTTACAAGCCTTGAAGACCGTGGTAGAATGATTGCACAACGCTGATGAAACCGACGACGGAATCAAAAAAGTTGTCGGAAACCTGAAGTGGACTTTACAAGGATGGAAAGCTGTGGTAGAATGATGACACAACGGAAATGATCCAGCAACCTTGCAGCGATGGTTGATGGGTAACAAGGGTGTGTGAGGGAGGCGCTGTGACCTCCGCACTTAATGTAAACCTGTAAAATGGTTTCGCCCTTAAAACGATATGGCGAGGTAGCTCAGTCTGTTAGAGCATTGTGAATAGGGGCCGAAAGGTCTACTAACGCAAGGGTCGGTGGTTAAAATCCATCCCTCGCCACTAGAAACAATCCTGCGACGAGCAGGTAAGATGGTGACTGTGGCCCAAATCTCTTCGGAGACGGGTTGGTTCAACATAGTCTAAAAGTAGAGTGGTCTATCTCCAATAGACTGGTTGCGTCAGCGACCAAACACCTACTCGATTGGAGCCATCGAAAAAACAAGACGGGTTGAACCCCGTCAACGAACTTGTAGGTCAAATGCCGTCAGGACTACATTGCAAACGTAACGTCTTGGCAACCATTTGTTGACTTACATTTATGGACTGTTAGCTCAGTGGCCTGTTTACAGGGAAGCCGGTTGTATTAGCCGAGAAATCGGATGATACAAACACTTCAGAGCGTCGTAGCAATACGAAGGTCGATGGTTCGATTCCATCACGGTCCACTACGCAGCGGTAGCTCAAATAGAACCGTTTTACAAGTAGTGGCAACATTACTTGCATTTGGTAGAGCCTTCCGTAAGGAAAAGGTTGAAGGTGAGAGTCCTTCCCGCTGCACCAGTCGGGGTAGTAGAATTGGAATGTATGACTAGGAAGCGACATAAGGTTGTAATGACCTTTAATTCGCCCCTCTGACCATACAGAGAACGCCGCAGTAATTCGGAAATGCAGGTTCGAGTCCTGCCCCCGGCATTTATAACACTCAACACAGGAGATTGCACGATGGCATCAATTTCGCTTGCGAAAGCTCTGAAGCTGAAGAACCGTCTAGCTGGTCGTCTGAACAAAGTTCAGAATGACATTGTGACGTACAATTCAGTCCTGACTGAACAATCAGGCAAAGTGGATGTTCCCGCTCTGTGCAATCTTCGTGATGAGATCGCCGAAAACCTCATCGCATTGAAGACGAGGATTATCGTCTCGAATGCTGAGATTCAGGGCGACCTGATTCGTCAGGGAGAGTTGAAGTCCAAGTTGACGTGGCTTGCCACGCTCGACACCCGTGACGGCAAGGAACGTCATGGCTACCAAAACACCGAAGTAACCTGGACGGCCACGCTCAAGAAGAAAGACGTGGACGACGAAACCAGGAAGCTGGAAACCGAGATCGACGCCATCCAGGATAAGCTGGACTGCTTCAACCACACGAAGAAAGTGGAAGTTGCTGATCGTTCGCTCGAACTCGCCAGCTAACGAGCCACCACGATCCGGGAGAGTAAGAGGGTCTGTGAGGAAACTATCGGGGGCTTCGGCCACCGATGGTCGTTTCTCCGAAAGGAGATGGGCAAGAACCCATAATGTTCATGGTCAAGGTGACGCCTTATAGTTGAAACCTGATCTACTCAAAATGTAAGCCTCAATCTACAAAACTTTTCCCCTCCTGGCTTTCCCTTTTCCGGGTCGTGGCCTTTTCATGAACGGTAACTTCAGACGCTTAGTACGCAACCTTCGGAGGCAATCCATGAAGACTTACATCTTCACTCTCACAGATGAATCGCAGGCAGAACCCGCACGGTTCTTGCCGTTCATCGAGAGAGAACTCGCTGCCCAGGGTTGTAGTAATTTCCAATACCTCAATGAAGTTGGTTGCATCACAGCCGACTTCCCAGGTGAACGGACTTTCGACCCGATCAACGGTATCGGGTCAGCGGAAGAAAGCGTCGATTGCACGACGCAAGCGTAACATGCCTTGGAAGGGGACCAGCATCCTCCCCAAAGTTGACTATATGTTGGTGATAGGTGGCATCTTCGGATGCCAACCCGCTTTAGGCACCTTTACATGACTCTTGCTGAATTGAAAGACAACTGGCAAAAGTACGGCGTTGAAATTCAAGGCCAGATCAGGCCCTTGAAAGATTGCTTTGTGATTTGCTGGGGACCGATGCCCGATATTCCCGATGCCCTGTTGTTTGATACAGGCGGCGAACAAGGCGCACCGGCATATGCGTTGAAGGTGGGAGAGAATGGGGAAGACCTGATTTCGGTCAACCCGGCCAATCCAGACGAGACGAACGTATTGGGGAAGTTGGTTCTTTTGGAAAATTCTGGAAATCGCAGTGAACCTTTTCCAGATTCGACTCTCTAGTAATGTGCGGACGTGGAGGGCCGATATGTGTGGCTTTCTCTCGGCTTTCTCTCGGCAGTCACATATGGTTAGCGAAGCCGGGAGTTTTGAAAAAATAGATGACGAAAAAATTTCTTGGAAAAGTGAACTTTTTTTGAAGTAAGTCGTCTATAATACTGTAGCGGGTTGGAGGAGTGGTTCCTTGCAAGGCTCATAACCTTGAGACACTGGTTCGAGTCCAGTACCCGCCACTAAGGTTGAAAGACCTTAAAATGCCGTAGGGTGGAGCAGTCTGGTAGCTCGCAAGGCTCATAACCTTGAGGCCGCAGGTTCAAATCCTGCCCCTGCCACTTTACAAGTCGAAAGACTTGTGGTAGAATCTTGAAGTTCGAGTATCACAACACGGCTTGTTGCCGTATCAGGAGACATGACAATGTTCGTTCAAATTACCAATATCGGTCACTGGCATAATGGGCAACAAGCCCAGCCACAGACAACGTGCGCCAAGCCCGCAGTGCGCACCGTCGTCGCCAATAAAGGTAATGAAGATACATTGCCTTCCTGACCGAACCATACAAGTTCGGCTCAGGATGCCTGAGCCGGACTGAAACAATATAAAGTTTCAGCAAACCCCGCCCAGGCAAGAAAAGCCTGGGCGGGGTTTTTTTGTTGGATTTTTTATTGCCGGGGGTTCTGTGCTGGTACGGAAACTTGACTCTGAATCAAGACGACGTAGGTTCGATTCCTACCCCGGCAGCTTCAAACTTGGGAGAACGATGATGACAATGCACCGATATAAACGTGGAGCCATAACTGCATATGGCTCCGACACCTTTAGTGGATGAGGCCCCGCCTTTTAAGCGGGTCAAGAGGGATCGTTACCCTACGGAGCCACTTCTGCGCTCGACGCTGAATTGGTTGCAGCACCAGACTTTTAATCTGGTTTCCGCAAGGGACGTGTGGGTTCGAGTCCCACCGGGCGCACTGTAACGAAACGAATGAACACTGAATGAAACTACAAGAATTGACGGGATTGAGTGACGCTGATCCGATTCATCGTTACTTGGGAATAGTGGATAGATTCCTTGGGGAACACGACTGGTTTGAAACCTGTCGGAGACTCCAGAAGGACGAATTGATTGAGGCTATGTGGTTGTGCCTCGGTCATCCAGTTCAATATCCAATTGTTGAAGATTATTGTCTCGATAACTTCGAGGAATATCTTAAACAAAAAAGTGAACCTGAGATCGCCGAGATTGTCTATAAGTTGAGGCGAAGGAAAGGGGAAGAAGGGATCGACAACCACGGGATTCGGGTAGTTATGATGTGGCTTATTGCCAATATCGACTATCTGAAAGAAAGATACTTGGAAGAAGGATACGGTAAACGCCATCGGAAAATAACAGCCGGTTGGTATCCAAGTATAGATGATTGAATATTGTGAGATACGCTAGTTGGTAAGCGGCGAAGCTGTTAACTTCGTGCAATCCGTCTTGAACGGTACGCAGGTTCGACCCCTGCTCTCACAGCTTTCTATTCCCGAACGGGAATAGAACGATCCCGAACGGGAATAATTTGATGTTTTTGGCAACAGAATAGTCAAATTATTCCCGAACGGGAATGAAACGGGGTGTGGGCTAAAGGTGAGCCGCCTGATTTGGGATCAGGACATCGAGTGAGTTCGATTCTCACCGCCCCGACTTGGTTTGTTCTTTGACAATTTGGTGGCAAAAAATGGGGTCGTGGTGAAACGGGATCACGTCTGCTTTGCAAGCAGAAATTAAGGGTTCGATTCCCTTCGGCTCCACTAATTGCGGCATATGTTGTAGTGGTTTCTGCAAGCCGTCCTGATAAGACGGAAGTTCTGGTTCGATTCCAGGTATGCCGACTGAAAGAATGGGGTGGCCTACGGGTAGGCGTTGTCACTTGCAATGACGACTAAGGGGTTCGACTCCCCTCTGCTCCACTGAATATAGGTGTGTGGTGTAGCGGTAGCACGCTGATCTCCAAAATCATCGGTGAGGGTTCGACTCCTTCCACACCTGCTGAGTTTATTGGTTCTCGACAACTCTTCGGAGTATAAAAACCAATACTGTATTCCCTTGTAGCTCAATTGGTAGAGCGGCACGCTGTTAACGTGAAGGTTCTAGGTTCGAGTCCTAGCGAGGGAGCTTGGTTGAGAAATGTAGGTTCGATTCCTACCCTGAGTAAGAGTAGCATAATATGGCCTAATGCGACTCAACCAAATATTGCCGGGTATTCGGTGTTGGTATCCGTTCTCTGCCTTTGAAGCAGAAGGTCGGTGGTTCGATTCCACCCCCGGCAGCTAGAGAGTGTAGTGTGAATCGCCGTAGAGGTAAATTCACAAAAGTTGAAGGAAGTGCAAAGCTAAAACTGCAAGTAACAGTTGCAAAAGCTATAAAAACCGTGAGCGGCTGTAAGGGCCGACAGGCTTGGAGACAATAACTTTGCATGGAGATCAATGAGTAGTGTTTCGAGATAAGCGGTAGGCAGCACAGAGGCTATAGCATTTGCAACCGGAGCCTCCAGTTTAGGTTCGAGTCCTAACGCTCTCATTTGTTAGTTACGGTACAGAAGCTCAGTTGGTAGAGCAGTCCCCTGTCACGGGAAAGGTTGTGGGTTCAACTCCCATGTGTACCGCTGTGATTGAAGCCAAACGGTGCGGCGTCTCTTTGTGAAAGAGATAATAGTGGGTTCGACTCCCATCAATCACCCTGTTAGTTTTACGGGCGTGGAGTTCGGTTGGTAGAACATTCCCCTGTCACGGGAAAGGCTGCGGGTTCAACTCCCGTCACGCTCGCTTTGAAAATTGAACCCGTGCTAAATTGTCCTCAAGGTGTTACGGAAGCATCCGATCTTGGTAAGATCGTGGCGAAGGTTCAACTCCTTCTGGGGACTTATGTTCATCAGGTCCGCTAACTTGGTGAACAGAAAGGTTGCGGCGAGTTTAGCGGCTCGTTTGAGGTTGTGTTCGTCTAGTGGTCTAGGATGCCGTCGTTGAAGACGGAGACATGGGTTCAAATCCCATACACAATCTCGCAACTGAATTTTATGGCCGTGGAAACGAAAGCTCCGTGGTGGGGCATCAGACTGCAAATCTGACGTTAAGAGGTTCGACTCCTCCTGCGGCCTCTGAATATGGCCCATCCTGCGGATCAGGTGTTGAGTTTACGAAACTTGATTACGAAGGTTCGACTCCTTCATGGGCTACTATGGGCGTTTGGTGAAATGGTATCACGCTTGGCTTACATCCAATAGTCAGAAGTTCGATTCTTCTAATGCCTACTAAAAAGAATTACATTGTGATGAATTTTCGATGCCAGAGCATATAATATGTTATGGAAAAAAAATACATCATAATGTCCGGTCAGAAACGTGCAGCGATTGAGTTAACTTGTGAATTTTGTAAAGAGTTATTTTTGACTCGACAAGGTGGTAAGTTAAAGCGATTTTGTAGTTCTGATTGTTGGAATAAAGCAAAAGTAAATAATGCCCAAGTTGAAGTGACTTGTGCGTTTTGCAGCAAGACTTTCTTGAAAAAGAAATCTTTGCTCAAAAATTCCAAAAGTGGATTGAGATTTTGCAATGCGACCTGCAAATGCAATGCTCAGAAATTAGGAGGCATAACTGAAATTATGCCTTTTCATTATGGCGCAGGAGACGGGAGGTATTCTTGCAGAAACATAATTCAAGAGGGTTCAGAATGCGTTGATTGCAAAGAGAATAGATTGTATTACTTGGTTATTCATCATGTCGATGGCGATAGGAGCAATAATGATGTAATCAATTTAGAAATAGTTTGTGCAAAATGCCATACAAAAAGACATTTGAAAAATGTTGATGGCAAATGGATTTTTTGCACAAGTGTTTTAACTCCTCGCAATATGTTGAGTTATTTATAATGGCCCATTCGTCTACTGGCTAGGACCGCTGTTTTTCAGGCAGCAGAAGACGGATCGAAACCGTCATGGGTCACTTAGTTGTTGGATAAATTAGTGTAACGGTAGCACGCTCCCGTGGAGGGAGAAGATTGGTTCGATTCCAATACTCATTTATGCCGCTTTGAGCAGAGTGGGATTGCGCCTGTCTTGTAAACAGGAATGAGTGAGTTCGATTCTCACAGGCGGCTCTGAATACTTTAACCTTTTGGAGAAATACTATGGTGTGTCTTTGGCTCGAAACTGTGCGGATTTAGACCAACAGGTAGGTTACACCTGGGGCATTACTTCTCGGTGATTCAACCGGGACAATCTGGGTGTACTGTACTGGTGGCAAACTATCATGCACCGGAGGTAAAGAATCTGGAAGTATCCGTGAACGCCTTACGGCAATACGGTGTCCAGACCATAGTGATTCAGAAGGACGTGTTCGACGCTGAGTTGTTCTTCCGACTATTGACGCTCGCTAAAATGGGCGACTTGAGCCGGATGACACAATTCAAGTCAACAGAAGAGGACGATAGGACTGGTCAATTGCTGACTTACCCTGTTCTCATGGCGCATGATGTTGCGGGTTACTCCGAAGTCATTGTGGGTCTGGACCAGAAGCAGCATTTGGAATATGCCAGAAAGCTGTTGAGAAAATACAACAGCGTATATGGCACGACACATCCGATCCCGATAGCCAATATCGTGGTGGGACGTGTCAAAGATTTGCGTGACCCGACGAAGAAGATGTCGAAGTCATCACCGCAAGGATGTTTATTCCTTGATGATACGGTTGATGATATTCAACAAAAGATTCGGAAGGCGACCGCAGATGAAGAGGGCCTGAATAACTTGAAGTTTTTGTATGGGGAGTTTGTAAGAGAAACGCCTCCAGCAAGCAATCAAGAACTGAAAGAGAAGCTGGCCGATAGTTTGGTGAAATGCTTTGCAAGCTGTAGTGGCACAGCATCCGGCTCTTAACTGGAAGGTTCAGGGTTCAAGTCCCTGGCGAAGCACTCATGCAGGTATGGCAGAACGGTTTATGCTCCTGACTCTTAATCAGGGATCGCAAGATCAACGTAGGTTCGACTCCTACTGCCTGCACTATTTACGGCGTGTTCGACTTCTGGTGAGGTCATCTGCCTTTCAAGCAGATTAGATGGGATCGAAACCCATACACGTCACTTGTTGGTGGAAGAGTTCATATACAGTTGCCCAATACTATTTGCCTTCTACGCAAATATAGGGCTACCAGGGACATATGAAGTTCAACTGAAAAACTGGAATATCGGCCACCCGAAACCAACAAAGCAGAAAAGAGATCGACAGCAAGGCTCCGTCAGCCAAAAATGATGGCGGCAGTCATGGTAATATAAACCATGACTCGAAATCGTGTATGTCGGCTACCTTTTCAAACAACGGTTAGAGGGTTTGTACTCGACGCCGTGGATTGCCAATCTTGGGTGGGCGGCATTCCGAAGGCTGGTCTTTGACAATTTGGTAGTTAAATTAAGGCCAAGAAGTGCCTGTGGTGTAAGTTGGTCGGCAGCATCGTGGAAACACGAAACACTACATTGCACGTTAATCACATTTTCCGGCAAGACCGGCTCTGTGATTAGCGTATAATGCCAATAGAGGTCGATTCCTCTCAGGCACACTTCCCGGTCCAGAAATGGATCGGATTTTGGACTTGTCGTTCGTCTAAAATACGTTTTGACGTATCTCAGGACGCCTGCACCGCCAATGCCGTTCGGCGGTTGATGATGTGATTGGTTGGGTTGGAACTTCTCAAGCCAGGAAGCGCAAGCTGAACTTGCACGACAAGTCTCTTTATGGTGGTCGTAGTGTAGTGGTCTGCACGACTGATTGTGGATCAGTAAGTGGGAGTTCGATCCTCCTCGATCACCCCTGATATTTTTCAAATCGGCCACTCTTTTAAGTCGGCATTGATCGACTACGAGATTTGGATATACTCATCTCGTCCCAAACTTCACCAGGAAAGAGAAATTATGGACTCAAAATACACTGTTGGCCAAAAGGTGCTTTTCGCCAATCAAGACGCTATCATTCGCAAGCTCGAAGAGAGCGACGGAAAATTCAAGTATTACTGCGAAGTGGGCGGCGTCCCACTGACCATGTGGATTCCCGAAGATTCTCTGGATGTTGGAAATCCATCCGGCCCGCCGTCAGTATTCTTCAATCGAAGAATGCCACACTTGTTGATTGTGGATAACTTCTACAAAGACCCGGATGATGTGCGAGCCTTTGCCCTGGAGCAAGAGTTCAAGCCGAACTTGCGAAACTACAAGGGCGAAAGAACCGATGAACGATTCCTGTGGCCGTTCCTCAAAGAAGAATTTGAGCGACTATTGGGCCGTCCGATTGTTGACTGGCTGAACCAGCCTTGCAACGGTTGTTTCCAGATTACTGGCTTCAATGATCCGTTGGTGTGGCACTCCGACTTGCAGAGTTATGCCGCTGCGGTATATTTGACGCCAGATGCCCCGGTAAGTGCTGGGACTAGCTTCTGGAAAGATACGAATCATGGAAGCCGTCGTCCACCAAATCACCCGCTTGAGTTCGACCGATTTGCTTCAGATGAAGCACGAGCTTTGGCGGCGAATGAGATTTACAGCGAATACAATATCCTTCACCCGGATAATTGGGAACTGGTTGATAAAGTTGGAGCCGTATATAACCGGCTTGCAATTTGGGATGCTCAAATGATCCATTCGGCAAGTTCCTACGAAGGCATGGTAAGTGGCGATGCTGATAAAGCCCGACTTGTCCAATTGTTCTTCTTTACCGTAAGGTGAACAAAATGTCTTTCCGGTTGAGCAAAAAAGTCTCTCTCGAAGAGGGCGACAAAATACGAGTTTCAGGTGGTCCATACTTTCTCGCTCAATCTGGAAAAAAGATCAGCATGGGCGAGCATGGAGTTGGAACATTTGCTGGAGCAGAAGAAAACGGAGAAGCGATATACGTTAAGTTTGATCGCATGTCTGCTCCAAGATTCGTCTATATTGGGCCGGAGCGTTTGTCAGAATCAACTGGTACAACGCTCCGGCCCCATAAGATTGTCAAGCTGCGAAAGAAGGTGTGACCATGTGGTATATTCTTGATGACAAAAATGAACCAATTCCAGCCGACACGTTGGTTGCAGCCCGGTTCCTGGAAGATATTAAGCGACGAATTGTCGCTTACAACGACATGCCTGACGGCAGCTTGTTGTCTACGGTGTTCTTGTGTTTAGATCACGGCATGGGTCGGTCAGACAGTCCTGTGGTTTTTGAGTCGATGTGGTTTGGTGGTCCGCATGACGGTCATCAGCGTCGGTACAAAACTTGGGACGAAGCCAAAGAAGGTCATGCCGATATGCTGGAGGCATATATGGAATATCAAAGACATAATGCGGAACAATTGGCGAAGATGTAAATTTTTGGAACTCGATCTGTATATAATGGCATAAGCTGTTATACTTTGGGAGCGAGTTCAAATGAATTATAAACAAAAATGGCGACAAAAAGCCAGACGCCTTTTGGCAGAAGCATTTGGTGGAAAGTGTGCTGTTTGCGGTTATGACAAAAGCATTGCCGCTTTGGATTATCATCATGTGAATCCAGGAGAGAAAGACCACTCCTTATACAAAGCTATGCGAAATGGATATGCTTGGTCTAAGATTGTGGAAGAAGCTAGGAAATGCGCTCTTGTGTGCTGTAGATGCCACAGAGAAATACATGCAGGCATTACAGAGCTTCCAGAAAACTATACTAGATTCAATGAAGAATATTCTGATCTCATAAAAATTAAAAAGAAAGAATTTGATAGTTGTCCAGTTTGCAACAAAATGAAAAACTTATTGAATTCTTTTTGCTCGGTTGAATGTTCTCAAAAGAATCAACAGAGGTTTTCAATAACGAAATCCGAACTTGAAAAGTTGGTAGCTGAATTTTCTTACGAAGAAATTGGTAGAAGGTTTGGCGTTAGTGGTAACGCAATAAAGAAAAGATGCAAGTCTTTTGGTATTGTTCTTGCTCCTAGAAAAATGCGGGTGTAACTCAGTGGCTAGAGTGCTGGGTTCGAGTCCCATCACCCGCTCTGATGCGACTATGGTGTAGAGGTTGTCACGCTTGTTTGCCAAGCAAGAAGACAGGGTTCGAGTCCCTGTAGTCGCTCTTTTGCAGATATGATGTAGTGGTAGCCTTCGACTTTCCCAAAGTCGCTGTGTGAGTTCGATTCTCACTATCTGCTCTGTTCGATATGCGTCTTTAGTGTAACTGTTAGAGCCGACCGACCTGAAAGGCCACCGGGCAACCGAGTTCTTCAGGCACGACAAGTGATAGCGGTTGAAGCACGTCGCCTGCGAAGGCGATAGTCTAGGTGCGAATCCTGGAAGACGCTCTTATAATGCAAGTATGGCCCATTCGTCTAATGGCAGGACGTAACCCTCTCACGGTTAAAACATGAGTTCGATTCTCATATGGGTCACTGTTGGTTGGGATTACATTCCATTATCAGGAGGAGGTCGCTGGTCCGATTCCAGCACCCGGCACTATGATTTGCGTGTACTTAGTAAATGAAGAACCAGCTTATATTGGGATGTTGTCCCTCAGCCTTAAAATGCTGCGACAGCACAACCATAATGTGTCAGTTATTGTTTACTATATCCAAGACGGCAAAAGGGATTCACGAAATATCCCACTCACTGAGATAACGAGAGCCTTGAATAAGTTACCGAACGATTATGCGTCGTTCAGTAAACTCTGCGAAGAACTCAATGTCGAAATTCGAGTTCGCAAGCCAAAACAAGAAGAAGCATATTACTCACTGCATCGTTTGCTGTTGCAGGAGATCGAAGAAGAGACAGTGCTTCTGTTAGATGGCGACACCTTTATCTTCGGCAATATTGAGGAATTTCCTACGATATATGCTGGATACGATTTTGTCGCCACACCGAATTCTTGGGGCATGGTCAACCTGGTTCCTGGTTTAGACCCCAGCTTCAAGTCGTTCAACTCCGGCGTGGTGTTGTGTCAGAACGGCATATTCAAGCGTTGGATGAATACAATCGGCGATTACTGTCAGAGATTATATGACGGTCGCCACCCACAGTCTGAATGGTTGTGGAGTGTAAGTTTAGAGTGTGCTGGCCGAGAAGAGTTAGCAGCGAGTTTGTTTGTTTTAGACAACGGTTTGAAGTACAGATACTTCGAGGATCAGCATGTGCAAATGGGGAGTTACGATGGTAACGCCCGCATATTGCACACGCTAAGTCCTAGTTGGCATTCGTTGTACAACGAATGCTTCAAACCACAACGGCGAATGCTTTTTAAGCCACGCTTAAAAAATGATGCAGATGCCAGTCGTGAAGCAGATGATGATCTTGATTATCCACCAAAGGCCGATGGCAATACCGCCAACGCCCAAGCCGAATAACCAAGTTTTGAATGATTTAAGTTTAGAAATGAACTTGTCCTTGTCCATGTGTACCTCCTTGAATACGATAAGGTATATATGCAACAATTACGATGATTTTCAGGCTCTACTACAAGGCTATTAAGAAGTGGTGTAGACAAATTCGCCAGTTGTGGGATTGTAGTAGCAAGGATGGAACCCAGTCAATGCGGCAAAATTTGCGCCGCCAAGACGTACAGGTTTAACTGTGAATGTGTTGGCGTTGATTTGATTTAACTCAGCACCAGTAGCGTTTAATATAATTGAGTTGGCGGCTTGATTGGTATAACCAGCGTAAAAGCCAATGGCCACTGCTGAAGCACCTTGTGAGGTTAATCCAGCGTTGTAACCGAGTGCCACTGCGGTATTGCCTTGACTGGTTCTGCCAGCATTGAGACCAACTGCTACACTAAAAGCACCTTGTGTGGTTTGCCCAGCAGTGTAACCAATGGCCACTGATTCGGTGCCTTGCGAGGTTAGACCAGCGTAAAAGCCAATGGCCACTGCGGATTCGCCTTGGTTTGTATTTCCAGCAACGACACCGACAGCCACTGCATTGGCACCTTGGCTGATATTTCCAGCACCACCACCAACAGCCACTCCATAAGCACCTTGATTTTGATTCCCGGCATTAACGCCAATAGCTACGGCAGCACCGGCTTGATTGGTTTCGCCAGCAACGACACCAATTGCCACTGCATTAGTTCCTTGCGTGGTTAGACCAGCATTCGCACCAATGGCCACCGCACCCGAACCTTGTGTGGTTTGCCCAGCAGTGTAACCAATGGCCACTGATTCGGTGCCTTGTGTGGTTAGACCAGCATTCGCACCAATTGCTATTTGTGTTGGCCCACTGGCTCCATTTGTGTTGGCCACTGGCCAAGTTGATGTCCGACGAATAAGGCTTCCCATAATACTCCTTTATTATTGTTTCTGATGGTAGAAATAATTACCACTTCAGTGCTTTGTCTCATGGTATTTAGTAGAGTTTAATCAAAAAACTTCGAGGCCAATCAAAGTTTGATATTGTTTCTCAATGAAGCAACATGAAGCAACATGAACAAATGCTAGTTGGGTTAGTGTTTTGCCTCATTGGTCTAATGGTATGACATTTCTTTCGTAAAGAAGTAGCGGGGGTTCAATTCCCTCATGAGGCTTTTTATATTGCTATGGTGCTGGGACACAGTTGCCCCTCATAAGGGCGACATGGTGGGTTCGATTCCCACCTTAGCAACTTGGTTCAAATGCCGACAGGATTACATTTATCGGGCGATGAGCCGAAAGGCCATCTTTCACAAAAAGTTTCTTGTCAATATTTGTTGAGCCATTATTGCCGGGTATTCGGTGTTGGTATCCGTTCTCTGCCTCTGAAGCAGAAGGTCGTAGGATTCCTCCCCCGGCAGCTTAAATAGATTCATGAAATCACAATACAATGAAGAAGAAATCATTCTGAGATATGCAGCCCAGCCTGCAAGGTTCCTGGAAATTGGCGCATATGATGGCGTATTTCTCAGCAATACTTATTGCTTATTGGAAAGAGGTTGGAAAGGCGTGATGGTTGAGCCATCTCCTGAAGCCTTTTTGAAGTTGAGAGATAATCTCAAACAATTTCAAGACAATATTCAATTGGTGAATTGTGCCATAAGTAACAAACATGGATTAACGAAATTTTTTGAATGTGACGAGTCATCGACAAATTACATAAAGTCGGTTTCAACTGTGATGCCATCGCACGTTCAATGGTGGGGTTCACAGAACTCATACCCTAAACCACGGTTTAGAGAATTTCATGTAGCAACTGTTCCTTTGATTGATGTTTTGAATCAATTTGGATATGACTTTGGCTTCGTGAATATCGACGTAGAATCGGCCAATCAAATGGTATTGAGTCAATTGCCGATTTCCAAGATGCCAACTTTGCAGTTGGTTTGCGTAGAGAAAGATCACCACAGCGACAGATATGATAAGTACCTGCCAGGGTTTGAGTTGGCTGGAGAGACGCCTGCAAACTTGATATATGCCCGCAAAAAACGTAAGCTGTTTCTGTGATTTCATAGTATAAATAGCTTATGTTAAAATACCATTTTTCCATTAACATGGATTTATTCTGGCAAGACTTGGTTAGTCGAATTGTTCAATTGGGACATGATCGAGATCAAGTTGTGCATGGCTCAATGCCTGAAAAAACATTAAGTCGTTTGTCTAGCATCTTGTCGGGAAATGGATTGCAAATCGGTGGGTTCGTTGGCGTGAGTCATTGCTATTTGGCGGCATCACTGCGAGGCAAGGGTTCCATATGTACTATCGACCCTAACTTGACCCATCGGGGGATTCAGAATCCCTTTCTAGTTGCATCCAAGATGGCTTCTGAGTTCAAGTTATCGAAAAACTCAATGCTGATATGCGGATACAGTCTCGAACAGATGCGTTTATTTGCGGTTATGGGAGTAAAATTTGATTTCATCATTTTAGATGGCAATCATGACTTCCAGACGGTGATTGACGAGATCGAATGTGCCACGCCGATATTGAAATCAGGTGGATATTTGGTCTTGGATGACATTGACAATTGGGATGGTCCAAAAAAGGTTTACAACAGCGTTCCAGCAGGGTATAATCGGGTCGAACTGGATTCGAGGGCTGGACTTTTGCAGAAAATGGAGAAAATGGGGTAAATGCGTCAGAGCATCCTTTGAGAAGTGAAGAGAGTCTTGCTGTACTTTCGCAGCACTTTTTTCAAAGGAGATTCAGATGAAGATTTACCAAGTTGGACCAGACGTTCCTTACGATTTGCCTGGGGAGGACGACCAGCAGTTCGAGTGGGTAGTGTTCTGGTATGAGGACGGTGGATACGATGGTTCGGGTGAAGCAGTTGGACTGTGCAAGGATGACGGACTGCTTTACATCAAGGACTTGGGACACTGTTCTTGCTATGGGCCAATGGACGGCGGGTTGGAATCCGGCGACAAGTTAACCGTAGAGAAGTTTTTGGAAGATAAGGACGACATTCATTCCTATGATGCACGGAAGGAAATCAAGGATAAGGTGTCGGAATTGCTACCTTCGTGGAAGGCTCCGGTCTTTCTCGAAAAGTTCAACTTCCTTAACTGAAATTTTGGGACATTTTTTGTAGGTTCAAACTCTATTAGGGAATGAACCTACAAAAATGCGTCTCGTGCGGACAAGAGTTTCCTCCTGAAAGTTTTCCTGCGGCTGGCACTGTCAACGGTAAATTTTACAGGAGGCGAAAATGTCAGGCTTGTTATATTGCAGTAAAGCGTAATCGTCGTCATAAATTACAAGAGTGGCTGGAGCTATATAAGTCTAGCTGTTCTTGTGAGCAGTGCGGCGAGTCCGATTTTCGTGTGTTGGACTTCCATCATCCGAATGGCGACAAAGAATTTGAAGTTGCCAATATGGTTAATGGGTTTTCGACAGAACGAATCTTGAGTGAAATCAAGAAGTGTAAGTGTTGGTGCGTTAAGTGCCATCGCATCTTCCACTATGAAGAAAGAAACAACAGGGTGTAGCTCAGTCTGGTAGAGCGCTTGCTTTGGGAGCAAGAAGTCGCATGTTCAACTCATGTCACCCTGACTTTCGCCTAAGACAACCAGTGCTGGTCTTGGATGACGTAAAATGCTGAAATTCTGCGGGGACTGATAAGGAAAACTAAAGAAGCTGGTCGAGGCGATCTATCATGAAGTTCAAACGTCGTAAAACCGACAAGGGATTCCTGTATATCTTCTGGTGTCCAGGTTGTCTAACAAACCATACATTTGATGTGCGGGATGGCGAATGGGAATTCGATGGTGATTGGGAAAATCCAACTTTCTCACCATCATTGAATCTCATTCCTCAAGGCGGTCGATGCCACTTGTTTGTCAAGAAAGGCATCATTGAGTTCTTAGGCGATTGCAAGCATCATTTGTGCAATCAAAATGTACCAATGGTGGAATTGCCTGAATAATGGGGTCGTAGCTCAGTTGGGAGAGCGTTTCGCTGGCAGCGAAGAGGTCAGGGGTTCAACTCCCCTCGGCTCCACTACCTCTGGTTGTTTTACGACCGGAAGGCTGAATCAACAGTGTATCGGTCGTATTACGACTGATGGGGTTTCGGATCAGACCGGCTTTGGATTAAGCTAACCCGCAGGGCGTAGCCTCGTGCAACATCTGTCCCGGCAAAACCGTTCTTCGGGTGCCTAGCGAGGGCTGTAGTGAGTGTCAGTCACCCACCCTGGGGAATCAACGAGTTGTTCCGAATTTTTATGGTCGATTGGTGAAACGGTATCACGCTACTTTGACGTAGTAGACTCAGAAGTTCGACTCTTCTATCGACCACTATCTTGAACACGACATGGCTACTCACAATTCCAGCATTCATCGTCTTCTGTGCCGGTGCTTATTGCACATATACTAAAGGCATCCGGGAGTCGTGGGTGTATTTGCCTGCCTATATTGGCCTGTCGCTCATTTCTTCGTTTATTTGGGTTGTCGTCGCTCGCCGACTTGACACGACAAATAACCTTCTCTTGTTCTCTTTGGTTTGGGATGTATTGATGGTCTTGGCGTATTACGCTGGACCTCTCATCTTCAAAGGCGAGAACCTAAGCTGGCAGGCTTATGCCGCCGCCGCCCTAACCGTAACCGGCATATGTTGGTTCAAAATCGCCACGGGCGATTAGTTTGTAATTGTCACCATCAAAGGATTCTGGTATGAATACCGCTGACAAATGCGAAGCCGTCATTCGACGTATCGTTGAACTGGCGAATGCAGGGAAGCCTGTTACATTTGAAGAAGATTGGGGAGGCAATTCGTTGACCATTAACGTGGGGTCAGGACACACCCATGTCGGTTACGACGATGCTCCATTTGATCTTCTTGTCGATAATCTCTACAATACGCTTCACGGCGGTCCAGGTTTGTCTTGGGCCGGTCCTGGCCCTGACGATGAAGCTAATCCAAATCCCGGCCAAGTAGTTTCTTAGGTGACAAAATGCTTCCTGGCAATATTGATATTCAAAGAATGATCCGCAGGGAAGCGGCAAAAGGAATGGCGGTAGCCGAGTTGGAATATCTCGGTCTGTCTATGCGAGTCATCAATACACTCGAAGAGAAGGTCGGCATTGTCTATATCAAACAATTGATCGACAAAACCGAACAAGAGCTTCTCGATATTAAGCAACTCGGATCAGGCGCAGTAAAACAAATCATTGCGGCTTTGAAACGATTTCCAGAGCTTGAAAGCGAGCGGAAGCGTTGGCATACTGGCTCGGAACGAACTGAGTATTACAAGACCCGAATCAATATAAGTGCCATTTTTGCGTGAAGGGCAAATCATGAAGTTATACTTGACAATCTGTGCTGGTCAAGAAAACGATGAGTCACACGAAGACGAACACATTGAGTGGAGACTGCGTGAATGCAGGAACACTCGTGACTTTCGAGTGGCGGTATGGTATCAAGAACAAATAGAGATTGATTTTTCAGCTAATGTCGGCTCTACTGTGTGGGTCGTTTATGTTCGTTATGGAACCGGAGACAGCTTCGGCCACACAAACGGTATTCTTGGCGTTTACGAACACCAGGGTCAGGCTGAAAAAGTCAAGCAGTCTGTGTATGACGACACTTACGAAAATTACAAATTTTGGCAAGGTTACTTTGAAAACTTTGAATCATGCGAAGTAGAAAGCATGGTTGTTCAAGGCAACCCTTTGTGGGACGTAGTTAAGCTGGAGCGCTAACATGGCAGTCAATCTTGGTCCCCTTGGTCCCCTTGGTCCCCTCGGTCCCTCTGGCCATCCAGGTTTACTTGGTCCTGTTGGAGTTGATCCAAGTTGGTATCAACCTTGCGGTGGGGCCGAAGATGGCGGTTTCACAATTCGCATTTGCCCGCCGCTGAAGGGAAAGAAGTTTTGTCTGCGAACTCGCAATCATCGAGTTGGCAATAAAACATTTCAATGTCACAAAGAAGTCGTTGACAATAAGTGGCAAGGCGAATGTGCCATTTGCGATCAATACAATGCCTTTTGGCTGCTGTTTTACGGGGGCTGGTATCAAGAACAAATCTTGTCACTAACTCGCCAGCCTCGTTTTTTTCCAGGCAGCATTGAAGACTTCAGGCGTGAAGTCAATATGATTAAGCCTAACGAGCGATATTACTTCAACATTATCGTTCGTGACGAAGAAGAACGTGGCGTTGTTAAATGGTCCTGTGGCAAGACCATATATACCAAAATCCTTGAAGGCATTGTGGGAAACGAAAGTAACCCAAATGTGCCTCGGCTTGGTGATATAACCGATCCTAAAAAGGGATATGATCTGCATATCCGAAAGATTGTAAAGAATGGCGGTGGCTCTCACGGGTGGCCCGATTATTCTGCTTCTCAGTTCTTGCCATCTACTCCGCTGGGCAAACCTAAACAAATCAAATTGTGGTTATCGCAATTGCATGATTTGTCTGCTTTGCGTATATTGTCTTCTAAGGAGAGCATGGAATCTGCTCTCGAAGACGTGTTTGGGTATCTCGGTGCTGTGAACCCAAAACAAAAATATCGCTCTCTGACTGACCCATTTGAACCAGCGTGGTAATAGATAACATATGCTCCCTAGCAAGCTAAAACTCTTTTTTGATGGGTCATGCGAGCCAAAGAACCCCGGTGGAATAGCTGGGTATGGATGGCGTCTAGTTGACATGGATGGCAACGAGGTCGGGACAGACCGTGGTGAGGTCTGCCGGGGTCCGGGAGCAACAAACAATATCGCAGAATGGGCAGGCGTAACGAATGGATTGCGTTACCTAAAAGAAAAAGAATGGCAAGGCACGCTGGAAATATTCGGCGACTCTCAACTTGTCATTCGACAATTACTTGGTGAATACAAGGTTCGCAAAGATACCTTAATCCCTTATCACCAAGAGTGCATGGGTCTTTTGAAAGACCTTCAGTGGAAGGCAACCTGGATTCCACGGGAACAAAACGAAGAATGCGACAGACTTTCTAAACATGGAGATTGATCGAGCTATATCCTTCCCATATAATTTGATATTCCAGCTTCAAATATGGGGAGATCAATATGCAGGTCAATTATCGTGTTTCAGCATCGGGCTATCCTGTTTACCATGTTCAAATGAAAGATGCCTCGGTCTGCGAGGCACATATCGTGTCTAACTGTGGGTCTTCCCACGAAGATGCTGATTCTTGGGGCGTGGCACACTTCCTTGAGCATATGTGCTTCCAAGGAACTCCCACCAAGAATAAACACCAAGTAAGCCGTGAACAGTCCTTGATTGGTTCGTACAACGCATACACCAATCACTTCAATACTGTTTATCACTTTGATGCACTTAACGAAGACTTTGAGAAGGGATTTGGTCTTCTCAAAGAGTCCGTTTTTGATGCTTGTTTTCCTGAAAAGGAATTCGAGAAGGAAAAGAGCGTTATTGTCGAAGAGTGGAGGATGTATGACAATTATCCATCTGAACACTTTTCTAATTATGTGATTTCAAAATGCTTTGGTGCCGATGAAGGCCACCCAATCATTGGCACAGTAGAATCTATTCGGGGAATGAATCCCGAAAAGCTGCATAGATTCAGAAATAAGTGGTACGGCAAAAACAATATCTTTGTTGTTATTGTCGGTAACTTGGATTTTGAAAAGGTGATGGAAGTCGTTGACAAAACACTCCCGCCAGCACCAGAAGTAGAAACCAGCCCTGTATGTTTGAACGGCTTCTTTGCAGATCAACCGAAGTACAACTTTGAAACTGATCGTTTTGAACAAGCTGTGTTTGGCATGGTTCGTAAGTGGTCATCCCCAAAAGAGGTTTACAAGAACCGCTATATTGCGAGCTTTTTTTCCTCTGCTTTGTCCAATAATATGCACGAGTATATTCGAGACGACCTTGGCTTGTGCTATGGTGTCTGGAGCAGTCGCTTCCGTCACTTTGACAATTCCAATTTGATGATCTCGATGCTCACCAATAATGGATATTTGGAGAAGGCCGAAACTGAACTTGCGAATTTGTTTGCCAAGATTAAATCAGAAGGCTTTCCGAATGAAGTCTTTGAGATCGCCAAAAAGAGTTTGACTTATAATCAAGTCAAAACGCTTGATAACGTCGGCGGCATCGCTGGTTCGGTGGTCAATGGCGTACTCAGTTCAGTTGATAAGGATTGGTTCCTGACCGAAGGACAAAAGGGCATGGACCCTGTTTGGCTCAAGTCTGTGGCCGCACAACTGACCCAGGAAGACCTGAAGGAATTTGCTAACACTTGGCTCGGCGACTTCACCAAGTTCGCTATGGTTTCGACCAAGAAGTAAATGCTTTACAGGCTAGTTGATTTGTGGTACTATCAGATGTAAGGAACGGAGATACCATGAAGTACGTCGAAGCATTCTCACTGGAACACCCGGCTCAATATCGAGGCGGGCCTCTAGGCAATATTGTCCCAGGAGAAAACAGTTTGTTCCTGGGCGGTGGCATCACGGGCTGCTTTGATTGGCAGGCCGAAATGTGTCGCCTATTGAAAGATGTGGACGACCTCGTGGTACTCAATCCTCGGCGTAAGAACTGGCCGATGAATGATCCTAACGACCCTAACGACCCTAACGACCCTAACGACCCTAACGCCACTGACAAGCAGATCAGGTGGGAATACGAACATCTTCAGACGGCGAACATGATTATGTTCTGGTTCGCCCCTGAGACGCTGTGTCCCATCACTCTGTTTGAATATGGCAAGTGGTTGGTTCGCAACAAGCCACTGTTCGTCGGTTGTGATCCGCAATACAAGCGGCTTCTCGACGTGCAGGTTCAGACTGCTCTGGAGCGACCTTTCCAGAAAGTCTATACGAGTCTTGAAGAAGTGGCAGATAGCATTCTGCTGCATCTCGACAGATACACGGAGACTGAGTGACCATGCTAGTTACGACTATTGAAGAGTTGTGGCGTGAAGTCATGAAGGACGAAGTGCCGGGTTCAAAAGCCTACCTCAAGGCTGAATACTATATGGGGCAAGCAATTGCTTTATATGGAGCCGAAACGCTCATTAAGGAACACAATGAGCGAGAAAAGATTTTCGATAAGCCTTTTGAACTTCTTGGTAAATAGATAAGATATGTCTCGGCCTGCGGATCAGGCGTTGGGCCTCCGAAGCCCGAATGAAAAAGGTTCAACTCCTTTCCGGGATACTTTTGCCCCAGCCGTCGAACGGTGCCAGCACTTCTAAGGCAGGCTTAGTAGGTTTAACTCCTACCTGGGGTACTTGGTTGACCCATTTTAAGAAGCGGAATGCGCATAATGGCTGTTGCCCCTGATTTCCAATCAGGTCTGAATGGGTTCGATTCCCATATTCCGCACTATGCGGGTGTAACTCAATGGTAGAGTACCTGCCTTCCAAGCAGGTTGTTGTGGGTTCGAGTCCCATCGCCCGCTCTTAGCTAGTTGTCCAAAAACTCCGGCACGTCAACCGTGTGCGGCACCGGACTGAAAGAATCTCTCCAATGGACAGAATCTTCTAGTCCTTTGTCACGCAAAGCGTTAGCCAATTCAATTTCTGTTTTGGTTCTGGATGTTTCTGTTCTCCAAATAACTGCTGAGTAGTCGCCACTCCCATTGGAATTACGAAGGATCATGTCTGGAATTTGGCTTGGGCTGACTTTAATCTCGCCAAATTTTGTTTTCACAAAACAATCATGATCTCTTATGATGATTTTGGTTGGAGTTCCGAGTTCCGATGTCATATTGTTCTGGTTGGTGCCTATAATGGAATTCGCTCCACCAAGAACTGCGTTGACACCAAGTCCTGTTCCAATTGTTCTTGCCATATATGGGAACAAACTTCCCCAAGGGATTCCAGACCCTAACAATAAACCAATGGCCGCAGCACCGAGAGCGCCATACTTCAACATTGTTTTGTTTTTGTCCCACCATTTTCTGGCCCAAGATTTTTCTTTTGGAGGAACTGTTGGGACTTGGATGCTTTTAGGCATTGGAGGGACTTGTGTGGCGACTTGGCGATTCACAACTTTGTCATCTAAAGCGTTTTGCTCTGCTTCCACCAAGCATCTGATTCCAATTTCTATATTGCGTCTATTTGTAAACTCTTTGAATGATGTGTTCATTTACGCCTAATCTTTTATCCATTGGTGGAAATCTAACATTTTGTGCTGCTATTATATAGAATTAAAAAGAAATATTTGGGTGTTTCATGAAACAAGAAACTGAAGACAAGATAGTTGCAGAGTTCCCGGAATACTTTCCTGATTTCCGTGGCGATCCAACTAAGACCTGTCTTGCGTGGGGACTTGCTGTCGGCGAAGGATGGAGTAACTTGTTCCATCAGTTGTGTCGTGATATAAAAGCGACCAACCCGCCTGAAGGCTTCAAGTTCGAGCAGGTCAAGGAAAAATTCGGTGGCTTGCGAGTGTATGCTTCTGGCGGCACGAGCGAGATCGGCAAATTGATTGATGCCGCCGAAAATGATTCCTATACGATCTGCGAAAATTGTGGAACTAAGGAAGGCGTGAAGTCCGAGGGCGCTTGGATTACTACCTTGTGTGGCAATTGTCGTGGGACGATCAAAGCCGTATGAGTAAATGCCGGTGTAACTCAGTGGTAGAGTAGTTGTTTTGTAAACAACCTGTCGGGGGTTCGATTCCCTTCACCGGCTCTTTTTGACAAGCCTGAATTTGTGACCTATGCTTCAAGCAGGAGGCCACAAATGCAAGTGATCTGTGCTTGGTGTAAAAAAGACATGGGGCAAAAGGAACCGTTGGAAGAGAATTTGATCTCTCACGGTATTTGCCCCATCTGTGTTGCTGCTATTGAGGCAGAAATACATACTCTTCAGGATACTTGCCCTGTGGGTTATTGCGATCCACAATCGGCAGAAATGGTACACCCGACTTTCCAAATATCGTGAAGTCGCCGCTCTTAGCGTGTACTCGACTGCCATAGGAACCGTTAATGGTATTCATGAACGCCCTCAGTTCCGTGGCAGCGATCTTTCCATCTCCGTTCGGGTCGATGGCACTACTTTTCTCCGCCATAGCATTGAATATCTTTGCCATGATGTTTCCTTGAACATATGCAGCGCTTGTCTCATTGGCCGATGAACTGGCAAACATGGTTATGAGTTCTTGTTGACGAGGCGACAAACTTCCAATATCAGGAAGCCCAGCACTCGCATAACAACTCAGTTGCCACCAGAATATTTTCTGATTGTTCTTTTCGGCAATATCAGCGATGACCTTGAGGACTTCTGATCTGCGTCCCAAGTTGTCTACACTCCCACCAGGGAAGCCGTGGCCAATAGTGAACAATATCAATGTGTCGCCCGGCGTAGCATCAGTCTTGATATACTGGTTCAAATATTGCGACAATGTTTCAATGGAGTACATTCTTTCAACGGTTTCTGGATCGGCCATTTGGAAGCCCATATACCGACCGTCTACGAAGTGGTTGCCGACAACCTTGATGTTTAGACCCTTCTCAGAAGCCTTCTGAGCAGCTTTAATGGCTAGATCGGCATCACCGTCAGCCATGTGTTCTCTGGAGTGCTTGATGCACAGCAGGCGAATCTTGGGGGTTGGTGTTTCGGCACCGTAGTACCGAGTTGGCACCGTGGTCTGTTGAGTTGAAGAATTGACATTGCCACAGCCGACAATGCCGACAATGCCGAATATAAATACAAGCGGAAGTATCCACCCGAATAGGCGTCGATCCATCGTATACCTCATTTTGAACAATCCTTGTTGCTATATCTAGTTATGAAAGTGGGGACGATAAATGGTAATCGTTGGAAGAATATCCTTGGTCGATCACCCTACGGCTGTTCACCTACAAGTTGGCACGATTCAGGGCAAAACCGTTGTCGTGGGTCGCCACTATGACGAAGGCACCTTTGGATTTTTCATTCCAAATGGGGCGATTGTGCCGGACAAGCTGGCTGACGAGATGTGGGTGAAGGGCAAATTGTCCGGCAAAAACAAGGATCGAGTCAAAGCCAGGGAGATGCACGGCGTTTTTTCCGAAGGACTGTTTTACGGCAGTCGGTACTTTGTGGTAGAATTTGGTGAAAAGGTCTACATCGACAGCCCACGCTGGAACCCTGCCTGGGTTGAGGGTCAAGATGTGGCGAACGAAGTGGGGGTTCTTGAAAGTGGCCCGCCATCAACTTAAAATACTGAGTCAGTAGTTCATACATAAGGAGTATCGCTTCAATATGAGTGAAACAATAACGCTCCCGGAGCCAAAAGAGAAAGTCGATAACAAGACTGATAACAAGACTAAGCGTCAACCACCATATAACGTCATTCTGATGAATGACGACGATCACACGGTCGAATATGTTGTGACGTTGTGCCAAAAAATCTTTGGCTTCCCAATAGAAAAGGGTCTGTTGAAAGCTAAAGAGGTCCACGAAAAGGGTCGGTCTATTTTGTGGACTGGCGCTCTCGAATTGGCCGAGTTGAAGCAAGAACAAATTCACGCTGTTGGTAAAGACCCGCAGATTAACCGCTGCAAGGGTAGTATGACTGCGGTATTGGAACCGGCAGCGTAACAGGAGAACAATGAGAGGAATATTGGTTTCGCTGGCCGTCGTATTCGGTTTTATAATCGTGGTCGCCCTCGTGCATCAAAAGCCAAGCGAGCCACAGCAGATTGCTGTTATATCAACAGAATCACCCCTTCCCGCTCCCACCCAGGTTGAGCCTCAAGCAAAAATAGATAATCCTCCGGCAAGCATGAAGATGCCGGAACCAATGGTAATCACGTCATATAAAGATGTGAATCGCATTCCAGATGCAGGTCTTCGCACCTTCGTTCGCCGCAAGGCAGATTTTCGTCACGATAATGTTCTCTTCTTTGAGTGGAAGGGTATTTCTGGCGACAAGATGATTGGTGAGGTTAAAGACAAAAAATACACGATCACTTTACATCCTGCATATACTGTCATGTTTGGACAAGAAGTTGTGCATCGGCAGATATTTGTGATTCCAGCTTCGTATCCTTACGTTTGCGAAGTCGCCAAGTGAGTGCATGTCTATACTGTAGATCATGAACCTTTGGCTTAAACTCGCCGTCGCAAGAAGGATTGCAGCGGAACTACAAATCAAGTATTGTGGCGTTCCTTACGGCGATGACTCCGAGCCTATCGAAGACGAGATGATTGAACATCTCTGGAGTCATCCAGAATTCGATGAAGATATGTGGCTCAACGTCCATTGGGACGATTTTGAGTGCGTCTGCTGGGTCCAGGTTGGAGTCGGCCTTGAACTCGTTCCGAGATAAACATGGCAAGAATCAGTAAAATCATTTGGATTAAAGATGATGACGGGACGATTTCTTTGGACACAATTCCTGGCATGACTCGCCAGGATATATTCCAAGCATCCCTTATCATAACTGACAAAGGCCGCATTCTGAAAAATCGTCTCGGCCCGGACAATCAGATAATTCCATCGTTCGATCTCGTGAAGCAAGCTGTCAAGCCGCCCAAGAAATCCAAATATCGTTCGATATACGATTCAATGGATATGAATGCCGATCTATGAGCGATTCAATTTGGCTGGAAGCATCAGTTAAATTCCTCAAGACTTCATGGGAAGAAGTCCAAGACGGCGATGTGGTATATTACCAAATCATTCGGCGTCATCACGACAACAATGCCCACGGGCCATTTATCGTTGTCGATAAAACCCGTGGCAGATTGCGGAATGGAAATGGGGTTGAACTGAATTTCAATTCTGATAATCTGCAACTGTTGAAGTTCGACCTTGTGTCCATATTGATGGGCGATTAGCTCAGTTGGTTAGATCGCCTGCTTTACACGCAGGAAGTCGGGGTTCGAGTCCCTCATCGCCTACTCGAATTTACAAGTCATCAATTTCGTGGTATAGTTCCATCACTATGGCACAGAAACTTTTTATTCCGAATCTCGGAACGCTGATGATTTTGGCTGAAGATTGGACTTTCAAGCTCTATTTTGAGCGAAGAAATGACACCATGATTCAGGCGTTCGGCGGCAAGAAAAGTCGTTGGTGGTGGGGCGATAAGCTCAGTGCCGATGATTTCGAGGATGGAAAAATTCCTCCTATTGAATACGAGAAGGCCATGTCCGAAAAAGAGTTAGGCGAAGCCTACCAATCCTTCCGAGCCACCAATGCTGAAGACAAGCCGTTTATTCGAGTCACCCTGCTGAAAGGCACTCAACTCAAGGTTGACCGAATCTATATTCGCCGAGGCGGGGAATCATTCAGTTCTGTGACATTTCGTACAACCAAAATTTGTCCTGAAAAGCGCTTTGCAAGCAAGCGATTTTGGGCTAAACTTCGTGAGGCAAATGAGATCGTTGCCGATGTTATTGGGTAGTTCGCCCAAGCTATAAGCAACATTCCAAATTGGAGACAGTTCTGTGGAACAGCTAGTGTTTTATGCCGTGGCAGCAGGCGTTGTGTTGCTCAGTGGTTTGTTTTTGTTTTTGTTTTGGCTCGGCTTCCGATATATCCCAAACAACAAGGTGGGCATTGTCGAAAAGCTATGGTCACGCACGGGATCACTGAGCGAAGGCAACATCGTCGCTCTCAACGGCGAGGCGGGCTTCGAGGCCAACATCTTGCGAGGCGGTTTCCATTGGGGATATTGGCGATGGCAGTATTCTGTGCATAAGCGACCTTTGATTACCATCAAGCAGAGCAAGATGGGCTATGTCTTTGCTCGCACCGGCGAAGCACTAGGCCCGAGCCAAACGCTCGCCAAGGTTGTGGATTGCAATCACTACCAAAACGTGCAATCGTTCCTTGAACATGGCCAGAAAGGTCGTCAACGAGCCATTCTTCGTGAAGGCGTATACGCCATTAACTTGGCTGTATTTAGCGTCATCACAGAAGACGGTATTTTCGCCATTGATGCTGACCGTGATCTGGCCGAATGGCAGCAACACTTGTCAGAAATCAAAGGGTTCGATCCAGTTGTGATTGGCAGCAATGCTGAGAACAAGACTGACAATATCGGCGTTGTAACTACGCATGATGGACCTTCTTGTCAACAGGGTGAAATTATTGCTCCTCCTGTCGGCAATGAAATTGGCGATGGAAACTATCACAATAATTTCCAGGACGTTGAATCCTTCTTGAAGGCTGGTGGTCGTCGTGGCAAGCAATACGCCACCTTGATCGACGGCACATACTTCATCAATCGTTGGTTTGCCACGATTGAGCTTATCCAAAAGGAAACCATCGAGATCGGTGAAGTAGGCGTCGTGGTGAGCTACTTCGGCAAGCAGGGCGACGATACATCCGGCAAGCAGTTCCGGCACGGTGAACGAGTCCATCAGGGCGAGCGTGGCGTGTGGGACAATACGCTGGGGCCGGGCAAGTATCCGTTCAATACTTATGCTGGCAAGATCATCCGTGTGCCTACGACAAACTTCGTATTGCACTGGATCACCGGCAAGTCCGAAGGTCACAAGTACGATGAGAGCTTGAAGTCCATCGACTTGATTACTAAGGATGCCTATGAGCCGATCCTGCCGCTTTCCGTGGTGGTGCATATCGACTACCAGAAGGCTCCGAACGTCATTCAGCGATTCGGCGACGTGAAGAAGTTGATTACGCAGACCATCGACCCGATGTTGTCGGCGTACTTCCGAGACGTGGCGCACAAGAAGACCATGTTGGAACTTGTCCATAGCCGTGACGAAATTCAGCAACAGGCACGGGATGAACTCAAGGCCAAGTTTGAACAGTTCGACATTCAGTGTGTGGACGTGCTGATCGGCAAGCCCGAAAGTAAAGATGATGATGGCAAGATTGAGAATTTACTCGAACAGCTTCGTCTCCGTCAGTTGTCGCTGGAGCAGATCGAAACCTACGGCAAGCAAGAGGCGGCAGCGGCCAAGCGTCAGACGTTGAACGAGGCCAATGCCAAGTCCGAAATGCAGGAGCAGTTGACTCAATCTTCGATTCAGATCAGCATTCAGACGAACGAGGCTGAAGCACAACTGGCACGAGCCAGAAAAGACGCTGAACGTAAGGTCGTCACGGCCAAAGCTGAAAGCGAAAGCATTTCGCTCGAAGGCAAGGGTCAATCCGACA
>Ga0315294_10000498_pt1 | contig 42299 bp, 55 predicted proteins | sample YL17G13_40_MG_FD_203626 | JGI IMG/M metagenome (GOLD analysis project Ga0315294, IMG submission 203626) | Sediment microbial communities from Yellowstone Lake, YNP, Wyoming, USA - YL17G13_40 | ecosystem: Environmental > Aquatic > Freshwater > Lake > Sediment | place: USA: Wyoming | collected... | reverse complement strand
CTGTTTATGTAGCCAAAAATGGTAAGGTTGTTTTAAGGGGAAGCTCTAAGAGGAATCTAAAATTAAGGCAGGAACAAGCAGAAAAGGAAAGACAAACCGAATTAGGGGAAGGCTGGGTAATCTATCCCGCTTTTGTAAGGGTAGATATAGAAAAAGGTTCTATTGAATATGATATAGTGGATGAATAGGGCCATGATTTTTTTTAATGGCTATCACTTTTTTCTTGACAATCCAAAAAATCATGGTATAATGTTACCATAGTTAAGGTGGTTTAAGATGCTAATCGAAGGTGTTGAATATTTAATAGATGATGAAGAGAAAGAAAAATTTCTCTTGATCATTGAACGACACAAAGAACTTTGTTTTTCTATTCACAAGAAAAAACAAATTTCAAAAATCATCGAAACAAAACTTAATCAGATTCAAAAAAACTACAATAAAAATGAAAAAGAGATTAAGTTGCTTTTGTTTGAATCTGAAAAATTACAAACCATTCTTGGGTTAAAAGCAAAACCATCAATTATTGTCAAACACAACATTTATTACATCATCAAAAAGCTACGATCAATGGACGAAAAAGAAAGACAAACATGGTTACTGAAACATTCAGAGGAAGCAGAAACATTTTTGAATTTTAATTTTGACAATCTTATCTCTCACAAACCAAAAGAGATTGAAGAAAAAGAAATTGAAGAAGAAGAGAACATTTTAGATTATGAACAAACAGGAAAGGAGATAGAAGAACAAATAGGAGAAACAGTAAGGCAGGAACAAAAAATCGGCAATAGAGAATTTGATTAATTCAAATTTAAAACATTAACAACTAACAAAACGAAAGGGGAACAGAAAAATGGTTACTGAAAACACAATCAGCCAAGAGGAATTGGAACTTTATAAGAAGCTTCAACAGAAGGTAAAGCAAGCGAAGGAGCAGGGAAAGGAAATGACAAACAACATTTTCAAACCATTGTTTGAAAGTTTAGACATTGAAAAAACATTTTCTGCGATTGCTCTTCATGGTGGGGAAAGGATTTCTAAAACCATCAAGCTTGATGATGGAAGGAAGCTTAATCTTTGTTTTCGAGATATGACTAATCTCGGAAAAGACAAAGACGAAGATTAATCAATCACAAAACAAACAAAAAAGAATGGCATGATTACAAAAAATCATGCCATTTTTTTATATTCATTTTTAACTTTAAAATTTATTCTAACCATAACTTTAACTTTAAAGTTAAAAAAACTTTACTATAATTTTAAAGTTAAAGATTTAACTTTTTGCTTGACAAAATCATGTTTGTATGATATAATGTATTCATAATGCTACTAAATTCATTTACAAGCAGTAAGTTAAGAATTAAATATGATGCTAACAGCAACAGGATAACTCCTTTTGATGAAGACATTATTATTGATTACAAACCATCAATCGCAAATCCAATCACAATTTCCTTCCCATTAATACCTTCTAAATTTTATAACAAAAAAGAAATGGAATTTATCCAAGAGAAAAATCCAGAATTGTTAAATAAACTTAGAAGTAATTTCAATCCAGAAATTATTGATGGTGTTGAATTAATACCAAAGAAATTTGAATACTCTTCTGATGATAGAGTAGGATTAATAAAACAAAAAAGATATGAATTTAGATGTATGTTAGAAGGAACCAAAATTTACTACCCAACAATCAAAGATACCCTAGATAACTTTAAATTGATAAATAGGTTGTTTAAAGATTGTTTTTTCACTATTGCATTCCTTGAAGCATTCAAAAACAAGATAGAAGAAAAAATTGAAATTCAAGAAGCAAAAAAAATAATTAATGTATATAATAAAGATGCTAATTTAATTCCTACTATAAACAAAAATTGGAATACACAATTTTTACCATTCAATCACCAAAAAATAATGCTTGAATATTCAACTAAGTTACCATATTTTGCAAATTTAAGCGAAATGGGAACCGGAAAAACTTATCCTACTATAGTAGCAATAAAGGAAAGAATAAGGAATGGTTCTATAAATAGGGCATTTGTAATTTGTCCTAAATCAATTTCTAATTCAGTATGGAAAAAACAAATAGAAATTTATTCAGATTTAAAAGCAATGGTAATAGAAGGAACAGAAAAGGAAAGGCATATTATTTTAAATCAAAAGGTAGATGTTTTTATTATTGGATATGAATTATTTAATGTAATGAAAGAAGAGATTTTACCATTATGCGATAATAAAACTATGGTTATTCTTGATGAATCTAGTAAGATAAAAAATCCTATAGCTAAGCGAAGCAAGGCAATCCATCAATTAGGAAGGATGGTTAAGTATAAAATTATATTAAATGGTACTCCAATCACGCAAGGAGCGCAAGATATATTTAGCCAATTTTTATTTTTAGATAATGGAAATACATTCGGTGGTTCATTTGATGGATTTTTACAAAAGTATTTTAGTAAAGAACAGTATAGTTGGAAATGGGCAATTAAAAATAAAGAAGCAATGCAAGAAATAAGCGATTGTATTTATAATCTTGGAGTAAGATTTTTAAAATCAGAATGTTTAGATTTACCACCAAAACTTTATGAGCAAAGAGAAATTCAACTTACCGATGATCAATTTAAAGCCTATTGTTCTATGCGAGATATGTTAATAGCTTGGATTGAAAATGAAGAAAAGGAAAAGAAAAGAATTGATGCACAAATAATTGTAACAAAATTATTAAGACTATCACAAATAACAAGTGGATTCAGCAAAGATGAATTTGGAAAGATTGTTAAATTTAAAGAAAATCCAAAACTAAAAGAATTGAATGATGATTTAGATAACATATTATATAATGGAAATCAACTTGTTATATGGGCAAGGTTTGTTAATGACATTCAATCAATAGCAAAATTACTTGAAGAGAAAAAGATTAGTTATGGATTATGTTATGGAAAAGTAAAAGATGCTGATAGATCAAAAGCAGTAGATGATTTTTTGAATAAAAGAATCAAGGTGTTTGTAGGACAACAGGGAAGTGGTGGATTGGGAATTGATTTATATACTGCTAATACTGTAATTTATTTTAGCAATGACTATACGTTATTGAATCGTCTACAAAGTGAAGATAGAACACATAGAAAAGGAAGTGAACAACACAATAAAGTAACATATATTGATTACATTGCTGTTGGACCAGATGGTGAAGCAACAATTGACTATCATATTTTAGGTGTTGTTTTAAAGGAGAAAAAGAATGTAGCAGATATTATAACAAAAGATAATTTAAGAAAAATTCTTGGGTTAACTGGATACAACATATCAAATAAACCTTATCTTAAATAAGGTTTAAACAATGTAAAAAAAATAAAAGGAGTAATGAAAATGGTAGATGAAAAAAACAAAAAGAATTATAATGATGATGATGAAAAAGATAATTTTGAAAGAAGAGATAATCAATATCATCTTCCGGAATATTCAAGATTGATTCATTTTCCTAACTTTAAATCAAAGTTAGCAAAAAAGTTATCTGTTAAACGTGATATTTTGATTACTAAAAAATCACTTGAAGAAAATAAAGAAGGAACAAAGAAAAAAAATCAAGCATATTTAAATTTTCTTGATGCTGAAATTAAATTGATTCAAAATCTACTTGATAATAAAGAAATTAATGATGAAATATAATCAATTAATATTAAGATGGTTTTAGATATGTTTGATGTATCAAAACTTTTTGAAGAATTTAAAGATTCTGTTGATGCTGAAATTTTAGCAGAAAATGTTTTAGAATTTGCTAAACTTGAAAGGGAGATATTAGAAGATAGATTAATTTACTATATGCAATTAAATGGAATTTCAGAATTAGATTTTGAAGGAAATAAATTATCAATTAAAGTTGATTTATTTCCCAATGTATTGGTAAAAAATTATGACAAGTTAAAAGAATTTTTAGGTGAAGATGTAAAAGAAGTATTTACAGAAAGCCCAAGTAAACTAAGAGGATATATAGGAAAGATGATTGATAATGATAAAGATATACCAGATATAATAAATATTTTTGCTAAAGAAAATTTAAAGTTTAAAGATGTTGATAAGAAAAGAAACAAGAAGAAATAACAAAAAGGAGAAATTAAAATGACAAAAGAAGAAAATGGTAATGGATCAATTGTTAAATCAGATAATGAAAATAAAATGATTAACAAAGTTAATTTTCAATTACCAGAATCAATTTCCGATTTTGGTATTGAAGATTTAAAATTATCTACTGTTTTTATTTGTCAAGATCAATCAAATAAGGCAAGGGATAAAGGGATTGTTCCTGGTTCATTGTATGATTCAATTACATTTGAAGAATACAAAACAATTGAATGTATTTTTATTTATTCATTTACCACTAGAATTTTATATGGTGATGATATAGGCGATCCGCTTAAATGTTATTCACAAGATGGTAAATTTCCATCAGCACCAAATCCAATTAATTCTGATTGTATTAACTGTTATGAAAATATTAAACCAGCAGATAAAATTGAAAAAGGGAAAAGTAAATATGGTTTATGTAATAGAACATTTAATTTTGCTTGTATTCAATCAAATGTTAATGTAGGTTCTGAAAAAGATTTCCCATTTATTATTCCTTTCCAAAGAACAAATGCCCAAACAGCAAAGAATATTATTAATCTTGTTTTTAGAAAAAGACAAGAATTATATACTATTTCAAGATTGGTTGAAACAGTAGAAACAAGAAATGACAAGGGAAGATTTTATACTTTAAAGGTAAATGAATGTGATAATATAAATGAACAAGATTTAGAAAGGTCTAAATATTGGTTACAATTTATGAAAACAATGATTAAAGCTAAAAAGTTTATTATAGATACAAATGATAATGAACAAATTAATATAACACCAAACGAAGAAAATGAAACAAATGATATCCCATTTTAAAAATTGTTCTTAATAAATTAATTTAAAAATAAAGAAAATGAAAAAGGAACAATTTTATAAAAAATGGATATCAAGGAAAAAATTCTAAATGAAATAAATATTGCAAAATTTTTTCAAAGATATAATGAAAATTTTGTTTTTCATGAATATATTGATGAATATAATGTAGCTTGTATTTTTCATGAAGATAAATCACCTAGCCTTTCTTTAAATTTAAAGAAAGGTTTATGGTTTTGTCATAGTTGTAATAAGGGTGGAAGTATATTTGATTATTATATGGAATTAAAAAAATGTGATTTTAAACAATCTATAATAGATATTTCAAAAGAATTTAATATTGATATTGGTTCTTATGGAACAGAAGAACAACAATATTTAAATAATATGATTGTTGATATTGAGAAATGTAATAAGGATTTAATTGATAATATTGATGATTCATTAAATTATGTTTTAAAACAAAGAGGATTATCTTATGAATGTATAAATAAATTTAAAATAGGATATTCTATAAAAACTAAAAGGACTACTTTCCCGATATTTGATGAAAATGGAAATTTATTAAACGTAAGACAACACAGTAAACACAAAAAAGATAGAGATAATGGTTTAAAAGTATTAGGAGTAAAGGGACATAATCAAACTAGATTATGGCCATTTTTAGCATTAAAAGAAAAAATTATATTTATCTTTGCTGGTGAATTTGATTGTATGCTTGCCAATACTTTAGGAATTGATGGAGCAGTAACAAAAACTGGTGGAGAGAAATCATGGAATATTAAATGGAATAATTATTTTAAAGATAAAAATGTAGTTATAGTATATGATAACGATAAAACCGGTGAAGATGGTTCCATATTAATTGCAACAAATTTATATAATATTGCTAAAACAATTAAAATAGTTAAATTACCAGTAGAAAAAAAAGGTGAAGATTTTACAGATTATATATTAAATTATAATAATTCCATTAAAGATTTTATTGAACTATTAAAAAATACAAATATATTTGAAATATCAGAAACAGAAAAAGGAACAAAAACTTTAAATATTATTGATGAAAATATTAATAATGTTACATTATATGAATCTTCACTTGATAAATATTATAATAAAATAGTTAAGTTTAAAGCTATTTGTGCTGGTAAAGATTTAAATCCATATCTTGTTCCTAAAAAAATGGTTATTGAATGTGATATGAGTAAAGATAAAACTTGTTCATTTTGTAAATTACTTGCAATGAAAGGTAAATATATAATAGAATACAAAGAAAATGATCAAGATATACTTGAATATGTAAGTTCTAGCCAAACACAAAAAATAGGAATTATAAAGAAAAAAATAGGAATAATAAATTGTTCTAATTTTACAATTACAATTACTAATGCTCAAAATATAGAAGAATGTTATCTCTGTCCAGCATTAGATTTTAAAGCGGAAAATTATGAAGATACATACCGAAAAATTTTCTTTTTAGGACAAGGATTAATCCTAAACAATACTTATGAATTTATAGGAATTACTACTCCAGACCCTAGGGACCAACATAGTATTATTATGGTTAATAAAATTTCAAACTCAGAAACAGATATTGATAGTTTTAAAATTGATAGTAATTTAATTGAACAATTAAAAATATTTCAACCAAAAGAAAAAACTAAAGAATCTATAAAGCAACTTTATTTAGAGAAATATAATGATTTGAGTAATAATATTATTCAAATATATGATCGAATGGATTTATTTATTGCATTTGATCTGGTATACCATTCAGCTTTAAAGTTTAAATTTCAAAATGTAGAAATAGAAAAATCTCATGTAGAATGCCTTATTATTGGCGATACAAGAACAGGAAAAAGTGTTACTGCTAAACGTCTTATCAATCATTATAAATTAGGTGAAATAATTAATTGTGAAAAAGCAACAATACCAGGATTAATAGGTGGGACATTTGACATAGGATCAAGAAAAATTTTAACATGGGGAATTATCCCTAGAAATGATAGAAGATTAGTTATACTTGACGAAGCAGATGGAATTGATACTGATACTATTGCTAATCTTTCAGGAATAAGATCATCATGCTTAGCAGAAAGAACCATTGCTGGTGGAACCAGAAAAACACTAGCAAGAACTAGACTTATTTGGATTTCTAACCCACGTGGATTTAGATCATTAAGCGAATATACAACAGGAATTGAAGCAGTAAAAACATTAATAGGAAAACCAGAAGATATAGCTAGATTTGATTTTGCTATAGCAATTTCACAAAATGATGTTACATTAGAAACAATCAATAAACATATTGAAGAAAATATTGAACATAAATTTTCATCTAATTTATGTAATAAGCTTGTTTTATGGGCTTGGAGTAGAACGGAAAAACAAATTCAATTTACTAAAGAAGCAAAAGAATTAATATTAAATTATTCTATGATTTTCGGAAAAATGTTTTCAAGTGATATTCCAATTGTTCATCCTAATGAACAAAGAATTAAATTTGCAAGATTAGCAGTAGCTATAGCTATAGCAACATTTTCGACTAGTGATGGTGAAAATGTTATTGTTGATGATTACCATGTTGAATTTATTGTTGATTATTTAATAGAAATATATTCAAATCCTATTTTGGCATATACATCTTATAGTAAATCAAAAATAATAGAAACTACTGTTGATAATGAAAATCAAATAATAAATAAAATTAAAAATGGTTTTTCATCACAACCAGATTTAACAAATAAATATGATGCTAAATATTTTGTAGATAAAATGTTAGGAAATTATAAAATAAAATTTGATGATATTATGGATAGTTTACAAACCGGAGATAGGGAAGAAGTAAGAGAAACAAGACAATTTTTACTTATCAATAGATGTATAAAAAAAGAACATTCTTATTGGATTGTAACAGAACCATTTAGGAATATTCTAAGAAAATTACAAACAGAATTAGGAGAAAAGAAATGATTAATGTATTTGTATCAGGAAAAGTTATTGAAAGAAAATTTAAAGAAATAGATGGTATAAAATTTATTGAACCATATAAATCAAACATGGGATTAGAAGAAAAAGATTCAGAATATTATGTGCCAATTGATTTAACATTAATCAATAAATGTGATATATGTTTATTAATTTTGGAAACAGGAGATGAATTAAATAGTCTTTTCGAGGTAGGTTATTGTTTCGCTAAAAACAAAACAATTATAATATTGGATTTATTAAATAGTAATATTACTAAATATAATTTCACTAAACAACTTGCAACTTCAATTTTATATTCTTATGATTCTTTACATGAAACATTAAAAAGATTATCATGGAACAATTTATAAATAAAATAATAAATGATGATTGTTTCAATATATTACCAAAAATAGAATCTTCATCTATTGATTTAATTTTAATTGATCCACCATATAATATATTAGATGCCGGATTTGATAAAGATAAAATTGATTTTAATTTATTATTTAATAATTTAAAAAGAATTATAAAAAATAATAAATGTATAATTTTAACTTGTGTTCAACCATTAACAAGTAAAATAATATATAATAATATAAATTATTTTAAACATCATTATATATGGAATAAATTAAGAGGATATGGATTTCATCTTATAAAATATAAACCAATGATGCAAACAGAAGATATTATAGTTTTATGTAATGGAAAACCTATAACATATAATGCACAAAAAATAAAAAGAATAAAACCAATTAAATATAGTTTTTGTTCTAGTAAATCAATTGCAAATCCTTTATGTGGTTTATTAAATTATACATATATAAGCAATTTTACTTATACTACAAATTTATTATCTTATAAAAAAGATCATATATGTTTACATCCTACACAAAAACCAGTAGCATTATTTGAACATTTGATTAAAACATATTCTAATAAAAATGATTTAGTATTAGATTGTTTTTCTGGTTGTGGAACAACAGCCATAGCATCAATTAATACACAAAGAAATTTTATTTGTATAGAAAAAGATAAAAAATATTATAATGAATCAATTAGAAGATTGGATGATTATCAACAAAAAGAAACAAAGCAAGGTATTAAATTTAGAATAATAGGTCAATAAAAAATGTCAAATGATTCAGATAAAGTTAAAGAACAAATAAAAGAATTGTTAATACAATTAGAAAATAAAAATACTAAAAAAGCTATAAAGCAAAAATCTAATATTGAAGTTTATTTAAAAGATCAAGGTGAAGATATAGATGAAATTAAAAAAGAAATAGACAAAACGAAAGAAAATGAAAAGAGAAATTTAAATAGAAATAAAATACCAAATAATTTTTATATAAAAGAACATAATTATAAACCAACTAAAAAGGAAAGGTTAATTGATGATGAAGGTAATATATATTTATCAAAAAATCCTTTTTTAATTTTTGTTCAAATAGAAAATATTAATAAAGAATGGTATTTTAAATACATGGAAGAAGCAGAGAAATTAAATATATATTGTATTGCATATCCTATTTTTAAATATAAAGCTATAAGGCATGGAGTTTTACCAGTTTGTGATATTTGTTATTATGGATTTACAGAACAAAATTTATTTTGTGAATATATTATAAAGATTTCAAGACTCGCCGGATATGGTTTTAAAGGGATACAATTAGAAAATATACATTGGAAATTAGGAGAATTGAGTTAAAAAATGAATGAAAATATATTTCAAGAAAAAGTAATAGAAAACTTAAAAGGACAATTTATAAATATTTATCTTCTTAATACATCAATGAGATATGCAATTGGTGTACCAGATTTAATATTAGGAGTAGAAGGTAAAATGGTATGTATAGAATTAAAAGTTTGTAGAAAAGAACATGCTACAATTCAATATCTTTTTCCAAAAGGTAGAAAACAAATTGCAACAATGTTTGATATTGAAAAAGGATTAAATAAAGCATATGGGATGATACTTTTTAGTGTTCAAAAAAAAGTTATGCTTTTTAGAATAGATTTTAATTTATGGCCTATTACTGATTATGATAAATTTAAATTTATAAATAATCTTGATTTAAGATGTATTGTAATGGATCCAAAAATTTATTATAAAAATATATTTAAAGAAATATATATAGATGATATACAAAATTTAACACAAATTTTAAATCATATTGTAATATAATTTTAAATATAAACAACAAAAAAGGAGAAACAAGAAATGAAAGAGAAAATAATAAAAACAATAGAACAGGAATTAAAAGAAAAGATAGATAAATTTCATTCTAATCCAGAACAAATACTTTTTGAATCATATTATAATGATTGTGTAAAAGATATATCAACACTAACAGGAATAGATGAAAATAAAATAAAAAAATTTATGGAAATACAAATGAATTGCCTTAAAATTTTCTTATTAAAAAATATGAAATATAAGGATAGCTATAAAAAACATGGAATATTTGGAATGATAATTAGAATTTCAGATAAAATTGATAGATTGTTTAATATGGAAATGGAAGGTATGAAACAAAATTTTATTATATTAGATGATGAATCAAAAGAAGATACATTTTATGATATTGCTAATTATTCTATTCTAAGCCTAATGGAACTTAAAGAAAGGAACAAATAAAATATGGATATTGTTATATCAGTTAAACACTATGAATATGATAAATTTATTCATCATTCCAAAACAAATAAAATTGATTTTAAATATTTTGATGAATATGAAGGATTATATTATTATGATATTCCAAGAAAATTAAGTATGTTAAGAGTAAATGATACAGTTTATTTTTATCTTTATGGACATATAAAATATTATGCAAAAATTTCAATGATTCAATTAAAAATTATTCCACCTAATAGTATTAGAATTTATTTTAAAAAATTAGAATTAAATAATAATTCAGAAGAAGAACCGTTTTTAATTAAACCTTTTAATGGTATTAAATATTTTCATAAATATAATAAATTAAAAAATGAAAATGAACAAACAATGGAAGATGAATTAAACTAAAATATATAAAAAAATAAAAAAAAACAAGGGAAGGTGATTTTTAAATTAAAAACCACCTTCCCTTTAGGGGAACATAAGGCTATATCTATTAGCCTATTTTTTTTATTTAGAAATTTTAATTATTTCTACATAATTTAAAATCTTATTTTTTAATTTATCAAAATCATAAATAACTTTATTATTAATAAAAGTATTACCGATTGTAGATAAAATACTAAATAATTCTGAAATACAAATTAATAATCCTTTTATTTCTTCTTCGCTAACTTTATCATCTTCAAGAATTTTATTAATTTGTTCCCAAATAATAGCAATGTTATCTTTATTTTCATCAATATTATTAACTAAATTTTCAATTACAATATTAATTGAATTAATAGCAAAAGCAATTTTAGGATCAGTTTTAAAGAATACAAGAAATTTTGAAATAAATTTAAACATTGATAAATAATTTCTTAATAATTCTGGTAATTCTTTAAATGTAATTTTACCATCTTTAATAATATTTTTAATACTTTCCCATGATTCAATAATACTTAATTCATGTTTTTCTTTTTCTTCTTGCATTTTAAAAATCTCCTTTTTTTGATTATGTTTGTATTTCTTTATCTTTATCTTTATCATTATAAATTTCTTTATTGTTTATAAATTTTTTAATAAATACATAAGAATAATTAGATAAAAAACCACAAACTATTCCTATAACAGCCCTCTCTTTAAAGTTTGATCCAGGTAAAAAATCAGGAATAAAAGCAAAAATAATTCCAATAAATGTATTTAGAAAAGTAAGTATAATTTTAAAATCTTTATTATCTTTCATTTTTATATTATAAATTATTGCAATACGTTTTATACAAAGAATAATAGAATAAATAGCTATTGATGTTGCTAGTACCTGCCAACATAAAATGATATCAATTGTATCTTTTTGATTCATAATTAAACACCAATTTAGATTTGATTGAATTGGATTAAATTATATTTAAACAGACAACTTTAAAAATAAATTGTAACGTGTTTGTTCATCAGGATAACCAGTAATATTAAGTTTATTATCTTTTTGAAATTTAACAATAGCTAATTTTGTTTCATTTCCATAAATTCCATCACTTCCATATTTAGGCAAACAATTAGGATATAATTTAAGTAATGCTTTTTGAATATCTTTAATAGAATCTAAGCGATTAAAATCAATCACAATTCCTTTTCTAAAATTTTCAACAATATTTGATAAAGTTTTTCCTGGACATGCTGGTTTTCCAAAATGATAATGACCATAAATTTGATTACATTTAAAGTTAAAATTAATTATTAATTGTTTTAATAAATTGTTAATAGAATCTATTTGTTTTTGTGATGGTTCATGACCTTTATTCCATCCTGTCCCATTGAAATTACCTAAAACACAAATACCAATAGCGGTAGAATTATATTGTTTAACATGCCAAGTAATATCATCAAAATTATTACATAATAAAATATCACCATTTAAATCAATTGCTATATGATAACAAATATGCGGACAACCTTTTGATGGTGAAATATGATTTCCCGCTGAAATTAAGTAATTATTTATACTTCCTATCTTTCCATCACTTAATGATTGATGAATAACAATTTTATTTATATTACTTAATTTTCTTTTTTTCCATTTTAAACCGTATTTATTCCAAGGTAAAATTTTAATAAAATCTTTATAAGTAATATTTTTTAATAATTCCTTTTCTTCCATTTGTTTATTTCTCCTTTTTGAAATTAATTTAAATACCTATTCTTTCAGTATTTTCTAAAGTAAAATAAATAAAATCCCTTCCTATTGTTTTATCAACAACAACAAATTTTTCCCTATTAAAATTTAATTCTTCATCAATTAATAAAATCCCATCACCTATTTCAAGGAAAATTGTATTATGTTTACATTTATAAGTTATGCTATATCTATTAAAACAGTAGATTTTAGTTAAATAATTTAAAATGTTTCTTGCTGTAGTTGCATCAGAAACAGAGTATAAATCCAATGGTTCTTTTTCTTTTATCAAACCACCTAATTTCACTTGCAAAACTAAACAATCATTATTATTAGATGAATCTAAATAATCATAACCTAACCATCTATTATTTAAAGCGTCATATTTATATCTTACAGAAAATTTATTATATAATTCAGTATGTTTAGTAATTGCTATTCCTTTTACTCTTTCTAAATAATGTTTATATTTTTGCATTACAAAAGTATAAGGAATATTTAATGGATCAGTACAAACAATAGATTTAGTAAAACCTCTTGTATTAATAAAAAAAGGAAATTCAGAAGTTAATTCTTTTATTGTATCAAAAATAGTTGAAGATGAATTAAAAAATCTTGATACTTTAAAAGATGAAAGATAAGCCTTGTTTATATATATTCCTTGTAAATCAATTAAATCAGAAGATAAATTTGAATAATTTTGTAACATATATAAAATAATATCACCTATAGATGGATTATTAGGTGAATTATAAAGTAAACCATCACAAGTAGCAGTAATTTTTTTATTTTTAAAATATGATATATAATAAGAATTATTTACAATACTAATAAGTGAAATATAACCATATTTTTCGCTCCATGTTTGACCTAAAGAATATGCTATTACAGGAACAAGAATACCATCAGAATAAATAGAAACAGAAGTTATTGGATAATGATTACAAATAGCATATTGTCTTATTGTTGTATTATCAAAAATCATAGGAATAGGACATCCTGGATATTCTATCTTACCAAATATAATTGGAATATATTCACCTATATATTTTTCAGCATCATTATATAAATAAAAAATTGGATTTGTTTTTTCTAAAACTAATGGTGGAAAAATTTTGTCATACTTATAATCAATATTAGTAAATGAAACACTAAATGGATTTCCAACTAAATCAATTTCATTAATTCCAATAACACCTTTAAATAAAGGTAATGCTTCATTTAAATTTAAATCTTCTGTTGATAAATATAAACTTATTTCAGAAAAATTTATTTCATATAGTTTTGTCATATCAAATAAATCAATATTATCAACAATTGAAATATTAATTGATGGGATTCTAACAGAATTATCTTTAGATTTAAAACCAGTAGAAAATTGAATTTCACTAGTTAATGAACCTAAAAAATTATACCATGTATCTTTAATTGGATTATAAATAATAATATTATTATGAGAATAAAATTTATATTTATTTGGAAATTTTATAATAATTAAAAAATATTTTCCAATATTCTCATTATTAAATGAATCTTTAGTTTTTTCTGGTAAAATAAGCATAATTTTTTAATTTCTTTTTTTTGTTCTTTAAAGTTCTTCAATTAAAGAAAGACTGGAAGTAAATATTGAATCATCACCTAATTCATGTGAATATTCAAAATCATCAGATAATCTAACAAGTTTAAAATCATTTAATTTTGACATATCATTAGCGAATGCAAAATTATGTTTATTTATTTGAATATATTTCATAAATAATATTAGTTCGTTAACACCATCTTTTTTTAATTTATTCCATACAATTTCAGTAGAAAATATTTCATTATGATTAATAATAGGATATGCCTGTTTTCCTATAGATTTATTAATTTCTATTCCACTAGAAAATGAATCTGAATATGGGATTGATCTAGCATATTTTAACTTTAAAGCTAAACCAATTAATAATTTTCCTATAATATAATATCCTTCATATGTTTTTTGAGCAGGAATTTCTACTGCTATATATCTATATTTTACTATACTTGATTCTGAATTAAAATTAGTATTTACATTAAACATTCTATCACTAAAAATAACAAAAGTATCGGAAACAATTAAACCATCTGATTGAACATCATTATTTAAATATATTCCAAAACCATCTGAATTAATAATTTTATAAACATTTCCTGATGCAATACCAGATTTAATTAATATATAATTTCCAATATATTTATATAATGATGGATATGTTAATGATGATATTTTTATATAATTTTTTGTTACTGTTCCACAAGTTATTAATCCAGCATTTGGAATATATGAATATAAATCAAAAGAAAAATCTGGAGTATTAAAATCTCCATCATCACAAGCTAAAATTTTAGCATGTTCAAAATTAGTATTTAATAAAGCAAATGAATTGAATACAAACTTTAAACTGTTATTTCCATTTAATGTAGCATCAAAAATAATTCTATGTATAACATTATCATCTTCTGATTTCCATATTTCAGAAGGAGATATACTTGCTATTTCATCGCCTTTAATTTGATAATCAGATAAAATTTGAATTTTATCTAAATCATACATTTTTGAACCACCAAATTTAACTAATATATTATCAATCATTTCAGAAAAAATATTATCAACAGTTTTATTAATTGAATTACTATCAAGAATTGTTTTAGGTGAATATGATTTAAACATCCTAAATGTATTATCACCAGTAAACAACGAATTAACATCTTTTACAGAAAATACATAAGAAGTATCATTAACAAATACTAAATATCTACTTGGTTTTTTATATTTAATATTTGATTGCAATATAGCAAAATTATATGGTAATGGTTCAGAATATCCATTAGGATTTACAAAAATAAATGATCTAATTAAATCATTGTTAAAATATTCAATTGATTTAAATGCAACAAATAAAGAATTTAAATATGCTGGTTTATTGATAATAGTTGTTATATTTGTCCATGTTCCTAATGGTGATAATGAAGTATTAGACATAACATATGTGTCATAATTTTTTTGTGATGTTGTTCTATTTTTACTCATAAAAATATAAAGATAATTTGCATCAGTATCAATTATTTTATGAAAGGATGAATACCTTTCATCTTGTCCAACATTACTAATTAATACAATTGGAGCACCATTTAAAGTAAAATTAGTACCATCAAAATCTATTTGTTGTCCGTATATATTCCATTGAGTACCAGAATAAGCATGATAAATTAAAGCAAAATTATTAGATGATGGTATTGGTAAAATACATAATCCACCTATTGTTAATAACATATTATCAGTAAATAAATTATATATATCTATTGATGCAACAAATTTTCCATATCTAATATCATTTTGAAGCGGAACACCATTATTATACTTTAAATATATCTTATCAAAATCTTTTAAATTTTGGTTTATATCAGTATGTGATTTAATTGTTATTCTGTATTGTTTGTAAATTTTATAACTTGCTTCTAATGATGGTGGTAATGATGTTGTTATAACTTTGACTATATTTGAAAAATTAAAATTTGAAACAGTTAATGGGACAGTATTTTCTAATCCTACAAACATCCTATTAATAGATGTATTATAAAACATAGTTAAAGTATTTGTGTTAACTGGTTTTGTATAACTAGATATAGCAACTAATTGTGGATAACTAAAACGATCAAAACCATTTACAGTAATACAAAAAATATAACTACCATCAACGTAAATTTTATCTAAAATATTATTGTTATTAACAGATAAAGCTGCAGAAATTGGAACAGTACCAGCGGTAGAAATTCTTAAAACTTTTCCTGATGTATTATTATTATCACAAATAAAAACATAATTTCCTGTTTCCCATACTTTTATTGATTGTCCACCATAATTTTGTCCGGAATATCCCGTTAAAACATATTGTGTTTCACCAGTAAATGTACTAGAAATTTTATAAATATATCCTGGAGTTTGTGTTGTAAACCATAAAGAATTATCATTAGAATTATGATCTATTCCGGTGAAACTTTTACTTATAGGCAATGTAACAAGATAACTTGAAATATAATTTAAATTTAAATCAATTTTAATTAAATATCCTTCAATAATTCCAACATAAAAATAAGTACCATCATCAGTAACAGAACCATTAAAAGTAACATTTCCTATTATTCCAAAAAGCGAAATATTAAAGTTTTCTTTTTTTACAATATTCATTGGATTATTTATATCAATTTTAACTATACAACTATCAAAAACAAAACCAAAAGCATAAATATAATTCCCTATTATTTGTATTGTTCTACAATATTTTAAAGTACAATGTTCCCATACTCCAAGTATATTACCGCTTGAATCAAATTTAGCTAATTTTGTTCCACTATGCCAATAGTTACCACCTATCAACCAATAGTTACCAGAACCATCAATTTTAATATCATATGGTTCTATATATGGTAAACAATAACTTGTAGCTTCTAATAATGCTTTATTATCATTTGCTATAATAAAATCTGAATCAATAACAAAACCATTTTCAAAAGGATTTTCAAGATTAATTTGAAAAGCAGAAGTATTAAAATCATTAAAAGGAAAACCACTATCTTTACAACAATTAAACCATGTTAAACCTAAATCATCAGAATACATATGTGATACATTATTGATAGCATAATTATTACTTGAACCTACAAGATGTATAGATAAAAATATTCTTGTTCCAATTACATTTATTTTTAAAATATAATTATTTGATATATTAGAATATGGTGTTCTTGTTAATGATGTATATTGCATATACATATTAGCTATTGTATCTTTTTTATTAATAAATGAATCTGTCAATTTATCATAAACCATAAAATAAATTTTAGGTAATTGAGTAAATGATGATTTGAATAATAAATAACAAATAATTAATTTATCATTATCATATTTTTTTGTATATATAGTATCATAAAAATTAGTATATAATCCTGTATTTATTTTTGTATCAATAATTGAATCATATAATGTATAATTTAAACAAAGTTTATAAATATTTTGTGGTGAAGGAGCAAAAGTTACAAAATTTAAACCAGTAGAAATATAAAAATCTATTCCAGATATAGAACATGAATGATTTGATGATGTTTGGCCATTAATAAATTTTATTATGGGGATACCACCACTACCTAAAAATAAAGAAGCATCATAAAATCCTAAAGTATATGTTGTTTCATTATTTCCATAATAATGAAAGCCCATTTTTAAAGCACCAGCATCAAATTTAATTGCTATTAAAAATGAATGTTCTTCAGAAAAATCATGTAATACAGTAGAACCTATTTGAGAATTATTATAATTATTAATAACTTTAATTCCTGTTTTAGAAAATCTAATACTAAAATCTATATTTGTTCCAGTTGTTCCTATATATCTTAAACATATTTTATCAGAATCTAAATCACCACCATTAATAATTTTTAAATTATTAATAATAATAATAATTCCATTATCAACATTCATTGTATTTGATATACTAAAATATCCACCATATTTATTTTGTGATTTAAAATTTTCCCAAATATTTAATCCTTCAGAATCTTTAAATCTAACTAGTGGATAATTAGAAGGACCATTAACAATATGTTCTAATTTTTCATTTAATATAGTATATCTCATATATTGTTTTAATGATGTATAGTGATTTTGACATTCAATAATAATATTATGATCATTTACTAATCCATTGTCTTGTAAAAATGCTATTGTATCACCTAAATTATTTTCATCAATAATTGGATTTAATAAATATAATCCTGTTTTAGATGTAGAATCTAAAAATTGATTTCTTGATAATTCTTTTTCAGATAAAATTAAATGATTCATGATTTAATTTTTAAACTCCCATCTGTTGAAAGTTTTTTATATTCTTTTTTGTAGGAGTAAATTTATTTCCAAAACCACTAACATTTCTATCATTAATATTTATAACTTCTTCTGCTAATACTTTCTCATTTAATATTAATTGAACAATTATATTAGCACCATTTGGAATAACTGTTTCACCACCATGTAAAATAGCAGGGACTGCTTGATTTGGATTAGCATTAATAAAACCACCTTCTTTCATATTAGCAGTATTTCTACCACCGGAAAAATCCCATTGTAAAGGTCTTCCATATTGATCAGTAGGATTTCCCCATCCCATTCTTCTATACCATTCAATAATATCATTATTTGACATTTTAGCTTGATAAGTAGTATTTCCCGCTCCTGCTCCTGCTCCTGTTCTAGTTTGTTGATTAAAACTAGATGCTGAAGAACCAAAAGAATTAGCAGATTGTGTTGCATTATCAATAGATGATGTAATATCACTCCATGAACCATCTAAAGAACTTAAAGCAGTATTCATATAATCAACAGATTCAATTGTTGAATTTGATAAATTGTTTTGATTTGCTTCTGTTAATCTTTGTTGTTCTTGCATTTTACCATATTCCCATTCAGCATCAATTATTGATGGAACCAAACCACCACTAACAGCATTTTGTAATGTTGTAGTTGATGTAGTTAAATTATCTGTTTTAACTTTTGTAGTATCCATATTTAATCCTAAAGAATTAAAACTGTTTAACATATCTCCAGCATCCATAGTTAAATCTGTTAATTTACTACCTAATGTCATAGACGATACTGATAATTCTTCTATACTATCCCTAAAACCAGTATTTGAATTTTTAACAGCATTAGCCATTAAAGCAAATGATTCTAAACCTGGAACAACTAATCTTACTGCTAATGGTATTTTATTCAACCATTCGCCTATTTGGGATATACCATCAATTAAAGTTACAATTGCTGCTCCAGCAAAACCTATACTATCACCTATTGTTTGAAAACAAGTTGCTAAAACTGGAACAAGAATACTTTGAGTAAATTTTAAAAATTCTTGTAAAGCAGTACCTGTATATTTTACAAATGTAACAATTTCTTGTGCAAAATTTGCAATTTCATTTTTGTTGGCTTTTGCCCATTCTATCATACTTTGTAATGTTGGAATTATACTATTCATAATAAAATCTTTAAATATAGGTAACATTGGATCACCTAATGATATCATAAATGCTTCAATATTAGCTTTAGCAATTTGCATTTGTCCAGAAAAATTATTCATTTTTTCTTTTCCAACTTCATCTGCTTTACCACCAGCATTTTCTAAATCAATTGTTAAATTTTTTAAACTTTCTGATCCCATACTAATTAATGCAGCCATTCCCGGACCACCACGTAAACCAAATAACTCTAATACTTGTCCGGTTTGTATTCCTGCTCCTTGTAATTGTTGAATTATATTTGTAAAACTTAACATTTTTCCCGATGAATCTGTTACTTGTACTCCTAATTGATTTAATATTTCTGTTTGTTGTGTTGTGGGCGCTAATAAAGATGCAATCGCTGCTCTTAATGTTGTTCCTGCCATGCTTCCTTGAATACCAACATTTCCCAAAAGGCCAATTGCTGCTGATACTTCTTGAAATGATATTCCTGCTGTTCTTGCTACTGGTCCAACATATTTTAATGCTTCACCTAAATTAGCTACATTTGTATTAGTTTTATTTGAAGCTTGCGCCAATACATCTGCTATTTTTCCTGTTTCACTTGTAGCAAATCCAAAACTCCTTAATGATGCTGATGCTACATCGCTTGCTGTTGATAAATCAACAGCACCAGCAGTAGCTAAAGACAAAACACCAGGTAAAGCAGATGTTACTTCGGTTGCTGTAAATCCCGCTTGCGCTAAAGTTGTAGCAGCATTTCCTATATCTTTTGACATAAATTGTGAGGACGTTGATAAACCTAAAATAGATTCTTTTAAAGTATCCATTTGTGGTTTACTTGCTTCTAATATAGCACCTAAGTATGACATTTGTTGTTCTAATGCTCCGGCTTTTTCTGTAACTAATGCAATTCCAGCAGCACCAGCAACTAAAGCACCAGTAGAAAATGCAATAGCGAATTTAGTAATAGCCATACTAGCACTATATACAGAATCACCTATTCTATTAAATCCACTTGACATATTAGAAGTTAGCATATTTCCAGATTTAGAAACAGAATCTAAATCTTTTTGAGCATTATTAGAAAAATCTTTTATTTTAGCAGAGCCTTTATCATCAACTTCTAATGTAATTACTATTGACAAATTATTTATCTCCTTTTTATTTTTCCTTTATTTTTATTTTTTCTTTCCATTGCTTTTCTTTTCATTTCTTCTTTAATTTTCATTTGTTCGAGTATAGTATTATGTATAATTAAAAAAGATGATAAAATAATTTTTTTTTCATGTTCATCTTTTTCATAAAAATCAGGAAAATATGTTTGTAAAGAAATATCAAAAGGAATTAAACCATTAAATACTGAACAATACAAAAAATATATTTGCAAAACATTATTATTATAAATACCTAATGGACAAATAGAACAAGCATTTTCTAAATTATTAATAGTAATTTCATCTTTATTTAATTGTTCTTTACAATCAGAACAATTAACACTAGGATTATTTACAATATCTATAGTACATTTTCTAAGTTTTTTAATAATTCATCATTTTCATTAACTATAATATTTGCCAATTCGCTTGATTTTGTCATAATAAATTTAATAATATTATCACAATATAATGCTAATAATTCTTTTGCTTCATTATTACAATCTGTATTATCATCAATACTAATTCCTTTCCAATCTTCTATCATATATTCTCTAGTAAGTTTTGCTAATTTTTCACCATCAATCTCTTTATTTCCAGTTAAAGAATTAATTCTAGTTGATTTTCTTGTTAATTCATTTGCTTTTTCTGGAAATAATGGCCTAACTTTTATTTTAATATCTTTATCATCAGGAAATTCAAACCAATAACCTTTATTCTCATTAAATTTATCCTTTACCTTTTTTAAATTAATTCCCATTTTTTTGTTCCCCTTTATTTTTTGTTAATATTTTATGGTATAGTAAAAAAATTTTTAATTTATGCTAATGGATCATCGTCAATTGAATTAATAAAAATTAATGTTATTGGTCCTACATTATCAAAACCAGCTGGAACAGTATGTGCTATTAATCCTTTGTAAGTAATTGGTGTTGGAAATTTTCCCAAACCATCAACAGGAACATTTGCATCTACAATAACTAATCTCGGTAATTCAATTCTACAAGTATATTTATCTGGTCCAACACCAATTAAATTGCCTTCAAAAACAATAATCATTTCATGTTCTTGTTTTGCAAATAAATCAGAAATAAATCTTGAATCAGTATATCTTGGAAATTCGATAGACACATTTAATTCTGGTTGTCCATTTTGCGTAGGTTCGATAATTTCATTATTGCCACTAGCAACATAATCACCTTCAATATTTCTATTAAATTCTATTTCAAAAGAACTAATTAAAATTCTATCTCCACCAGTAGGAGCAGAACCATCATAATCTTTTAATAAAAATTTACCATTATTGAAAACAATATTCCCGCATTTCATTAAATAAGTTACAGTAGCCATTGTAACGGGAGTATTAACAACAGAATTATCTTTTAAAGTATTTCCAATAATATTAAAAGTAACTTTAACATAATCTCCAGATTCACCACTAATAGTAAATCCTGCTATTTTAACGCTAGGATTCTCATGAACTTTTAAAATTTTATCAACAGCATATGTAGCAAATAAACCATCAATATTATTAGAACATTTTAGAATATGCTCATAACCATTAGTAAGTAATGTAGGTAATCCTGCTACTCCTAAACATAATGCAAATGGTAATAATAAACCTTCATATTTTAACATAGCTTCAATATCACCTTCACTTGCAATATTTCCTAAATCAACACATTCAGTAAAAGCATTTCCTAAACTTTCATCTTGTAAAATTTCTGGTGCTGATTCAATACCATCTGTTAATATATAAATTCCATTTCCTGCTCCTAAAGCTACTGCTGTTCCCCAAACTGCTCCTTTTTTCATACCAGCGATAACTTCTGTTCCTGTTACTGATTTTCCCATTTTGTTTCTCCTTTTTTAATTTATTATTTCAATACTATTTGAAATAATTTCTATATCAAATGGTTGTTTCCCGTTTTGATCATCATCTAATAATGCAAACTTTAAAGTTAATGGTTGTAATCCTGAATTGTTAATTATATCTGATTCATTAATTAATACCATCTTATTAAAATTAATTTTAAAAGAATAACGTAAATTAACAATTAATTCTTTTGCTATAATTTCTAATTTAGCAGTTAATATATTTTCTAAATCAAAATCTTCAATAAACTTTTTTGAATCATAATAATTCATTATAATATCAAGCTCAATTAAATCTTCATTATAAACTAATGGTTCTAATGTTTCATTATTATTTCCTGCTACAAAATCTAAATCATAATTTCTTTTAAATATTAAATCAATTGAAGAAATTCCATATTCAGTAAAAACAGAAGAACCATAAGGTGTAACTAAAAATGATGCAAAATTTAAAGATAATGGATTTAAATTTTCTGATTCATTTATTTGTTTTAATGCTAATGAATTTACAATTAATCTTGTATTAATTAATTCATTAATATTTCTATTATTTGTAACTATAAGAAATTGAATTTTTAATAATTCACCTATATTACCATATATCCTAAATCCAATAAATTTTACTGTTGGCATTTCATGTATTGATGTTATTTTATCAATTACTAAAGTTGAAAATAAACCATTAAGATTTTTAGTTAATTCAAAAGTTCTTTTTGTTCCTAATGGTAAAATAGTTAAATCTGTTTTTCCCATAGAAAAAAATAATAAATGTAATAAACTATTATTAATATCTCCCGGAAAATAATGTAAATAAGTTTCAAAAGTCCCTTTACATTCAATATTTCCTAAAGATAAACATTCAATAAAATCTTGATTTAATGATAAATCATTAACATTTATTCTTTCTTTTAATATATCTTCATTTAATATTAATAAATATTTATCAACTATTACTGGTGTTCCCCAAGTATTAGCTTTTTTAAATACTAAAGTTGTTTGATAATTTGTAAACATTTTTTTATGGATTAGTTGTTGATTTCAAATATTTAACAGTTAATGACCATCTAGCAAATGCTTTTTTATACATTGATAAAATACCTTCATCAGTATTAAATTGTTCATCAAATGAAACATAATAAACATTACCTAAACTATTTAATGAAGCAGTTTTAAATTTATTATTCCAAGGAGTATTTGGTGTTCCATTCAATAAAGCAAATTCAGTAGACCATAATAATTTATCTAATTCAGTTATAGGATTTTCTTCTGGTTGCGTATAAATAAAAAAATTTAAAATTATATTTAAAACAGTATCAATATTTGTTCCTGTTGTAATTAATGAATTAGAACCACCAGAAGAAATTGAAATTCCTATTGCTGGTGTTTCTTCACAATGTATATTATCAATATCTAATATTCTTTCACTAACAGTTATAATATTAATGGGAAAACCATTAATAATTTTTATATTGTTAAGTAATGATTTTATTCTATTTAAAATTTCTAATCTTTTGCTTGATGTATAAGGCATTTTTTTAAAACCTTTTTTTATTTAATTTAATATTTAATTCTTTCTCTGTACCCATGCTTAATTGCAATTTAAGCATTGGGACCATATTATTTATATTGTCAGTTAAATATCCTGTTCCCCTTATTTTTACTTGTTTTTTTAAACTAAATAATGGTTTTACCCATCCACCTTTATTTACTTGAACAAGAAATAATTTATTAAAAGATTTTATAACTTTTGTATTACTGTATTGTCTTGCTCTTCCTTTTATTGTTTCATTAACTGGAACAGTAAGAAAATTAACATTTTTAGGTTGTATAATTGTATCGGATTTTTTATCATGAATTTCAGCATATGGAACAGACCATGAACCTATTTGAATTTTTGTTTTTGTCGCTGTTTGATTTATTTTATGTTGAATGGAATTTCTTAATCTTCCAGTTTTAACTTTTAATCTATTTCCAGATAAATCAATTTTAATATTATTAATTGTTCTAAAAGACCATGCTTCACAAATATCTTTAATACATTTTCTATATTCTCCATATTCTTTACTTGTAAATATTGGAATATTTTTAGTTGTTATTTTTATCTCCATTAATTAGGTTTTCCCTTTTTTCTATAATTATCTAAAACCATTTTCATAAATTCAGTAATATCAGAATCTTTAAAAACCAAAGAACCACCCATAAATGCTTCACTTGAAAATGAATTTCCTTTTTTATCAAATGATTCATATTTTTTAGAAACCAATTCTGATATAGCCATTTTAATATCATTAGGAACAGGATTAAATCCAGATTTATATTTAACATAAACATTTTGTATTCCACCAGAAAAAATTCCATAAAGCATTTTAATTATTCCACTAGAATAGTATGTAGCATAATCAGTAGCAGTAATTAAAGTATCATCAATTTTTAATTCAGTTAATTCAGTAATTGGATAATCTCTTAATAATAATTCAGATGTATTATCTCCATCATAATATTCTTCTTGTGATTTTTCTTCAATGTTTCTTTTTAATTTAGTTAAAAACCATTGATTAGCACTATTAATAATAGCAGTTAATCTTGCATCTGCTAAAATTCCAGTTATATTAGCAAAAACTTTATATTCATTTAAAGTTAATAATGCCATTTTAGTTTATCCTTTTTTAATTAATCCAGTTATTGTTTTGGTTAATTCTTGTATTGATGAATTTAATATTGTTATATCTGAAATTTTACTATCAATTTTATTATATACATTATTAAAACCTTCTTTTATTTCTTGTTTTATTTCTTTTATATCATCTTGCATATTTTTATTTAATATATTCATTCCTATATGTCTACTTTCACAAAGTTCTTTTGATTGTAAATTTTTTAATTTATCTTCAATATCTTCTTTAATTTTCTTATTATCATTAATTAATGATTTTAAATAAATTCCACCTAATAATAAAATTAATGTAAATAAACCATTTATAATAAATCCAATAATGTTAAAGTCATTTTCCAATTTCTTTATTCCTTTTTTAACTTTAAATTCTAAATTCATTGCATTAATCTTTAAAGATTAATGCAAGTATATTTAAAATTTAAAGTATATTAATTTTTTTGATATCATTTTTAATATCATCTTTAACATCATTTTTATTATCTTTATTATTTTTATTATCTTTATCAATAATTTTAGCAAGTTTAGGAAAATCATTGCAAATTCTTTTTGCTTCTTCTTCTGTAATATCTTTTCCTATTTCATATTCAATATTAGAATTTAAATTTAATTTAGAACTTGAATAATTATAATTTGCTTCCCATACAAAACATTTCATTTTTATTCTCCTTTCTTTTTTTTGATTTCATATAAGCTTGCATTAAACAAATAATTGTTTAATGCAAGCGCAATATTAAATCAAAAAAAATTATGGTGTAATATTATATGCTCCACCAATTGCTGTTTCAGCATTTGCTTGCAACCTTCTAAAATCTTGTCTAATTTTAGAAACAACTACAACCTTATCTGTTTCAATACTTTTTTCACTATCAGTAGTAATTTCTCTCCTATCACCATATAAAAATCTTTTTCTATTAACAATAACATAAGCTGCTTTAGTATTAGGACCACCAGCAGTATTAAAACCAGTAGCAGACAAATTATCTCGCATAAATTCAGAAACAACAATTGGAACACCATCAATTTTCCCAACCTCGCCATTGAGAATAATAGCATTTGGTCCATACTTATCTAATGTTTGAATATCAGCAATAGAAGATAACATCTTATACATTACATTAATAGAACAAACGCAAGCTAAATCTTGTGGATAAATGCCATATTTTCCCATAGATTTTCTTACTTTCCTAAATAATGCAATATCAAAAGTAGCACCATCAGACCATGAACTAGCATCTTGCACACATTGCCTAAAACCATCCCATGCCCTATCAGATAATTTTGCCGAATTTGCATCAGTTTGAATATCATTATCAGGATGTGTTCCTGCTCTAGAACCATTACATGTTGCATTTTCAATTGCCCTTGCAATTGCTTCTACTACTTTCATTTTACAATAATCCATAATACCAATAATACTATCTTCATTTGTTTCTTCATTAAAAACTGTTCTTGCACCCAATTTAGAGGCATCAAAAGTAGTTTTTGTAGTTCCTGGAGTAGAAGCTAAAGGCATTGCATTACTATCTCTAATATCATCAGAAGTAGTATTTGAAACTAAATAACCTACAGCATCATTTCCTTCTACTGGTAAAGTATAGGGATTACTTGGCATAATAATCCTTCCAAATAATGCTGCTACTTTTAATTCAACTTTTACCTTTTCGATTAAATCAGCACTAAACATAGTTGGAATCCATTCAGCGCCTTTACCAGAAGTACCATCAATTGCTTTTCTTAATTCAGAAACAGCCTTATGATTAATAAATTTTTGATATAATTTACTGCCCATAATAGCATCTTTATTTGATGTTTTATTCATAACAGATAAAACGCTACCTAAGATTAACAAATCATCGTTAATCTTTTGCAATTCAAGCATACTTGAGTTATCTGATTTTTGAAGCATAGTAAATCTATAAGAATCAAGATTATTTTTATCATCAACAGAATAACCATCAAAATCAAATTCGCCTTTTCTTAAACCAGCGCCCTTGTAATTAGCTAAAGTATCGGCAAGAATGGTTTTTAAATTTTCTACAGTAACCAAATTAGTATTCTTTTTTGACTTTGCTAATTGGATTGCTTCCCTTGCATCTTTTAAAGTTTTGATTAAATTATCCATTGTTTCCTTATTCATAATAATTTTCTCCCTTTTTTGTTTTTTTTGTTTGATTGATTGTTTTTTGTTCTCTTAATTCTATTAACTAGAATTAATAACACCTTCAACTAATTCAACAGTATCATTAGCCAATCCGGAAATTTCACTTGCTAATTCTGATACAGAATTATCAAACTCTTTTTCTGAATCATTATTATTTTTATCATTCTGTTTATCTTTATCGTCTTGTTTGTCTTTATCATTCTGTTTATCTTTATCGTCTTGTTTGTCTTTATCATCATGCTTATTTTTATCTGTTCCAATAGATAAAAAATTAGTTAATTTTTCTAATGGATCAATTAATTTAGATGTTAATTCAGAAATACTATTTGCATATTTAATAGCATTATTAATACCATCAACACTATTCTTAATACCATCTTTAATAACATCTAAAGCATTTTTATCATTTTTATCATCAAGTAAAATTTTAGTTAATTCTTCATTTTCAATAGTATATTTAATTTCATCATCAGTTAAACCTTGTTCCTTTAACTTTTTTTCTAAATCTTCTTTTTTCATTTGTTCCCCTTTCACTAAAAAAAACATTTTTTTATTTGCTGGTGATTTTACCAGATGAACAGCATTAATTAATAATTTTTCAACTTTCATAATATCATTATGTAAAATTGAAGTTCCCATTTTATTTAATCTCCTTGTTTAAATTAATTAGTTTTTTTATTAATTAGGTTTTTGATTTACATACATTCCTAAACCTTCAAAAGAATAACCATTTAAATCACCATTTTTTATTCTTTCCCATATTTCATCATTTTCAACATAATGAACCATTATCCAACTACCTTTTTTTATAACTACTCCATTAATATTAAAATTAGATTGTGCTATATAATTTTCTACAATTTTTAAACCTTTTTCAACAACAAATTCATGATCTATACCAGATTCTTGAAAATATTTCATAAACATATGACAAGCATTTTCTATCTCTTTTTCATCTGTCCAATCATTATCAGTATCAATTAATTTAGGTTCAATAACTACTCCATAAACTAATCTTTTTTCATTATCCATAGAATTTTTTAATAAACTAACAGACCTATTATCTTTAATATTTTCTTGTTTTGTTTCTTTTGCTTTTTCTTTTGCTTTTTTAGCAAATCTAATTTTACTTAATTCATCTTGTAATTTATAATCAACATCATGAAATACTCTGCTTAATAATTGTGATATTTGTATCCATTCATGTTTATCATAATTTTCAATTAAGAAAATAATTGTTTCTGTTATATCATTTTCTATTAATTGTTTTTCACAATATAATCTAATAGCATCAAAATCAACATTATAATCATTTGTTTTATTTTCATTTTCATTAATAATATCATTAATTTGTTTTTTAAATTTTGTAAATCCTAATATAAATTTAATTCCATCTTTTCCGCTTTCAATAGTTTTAAAATTTTTATATCTATTTGGATTGTGTTGTCTAAATCTAATATAATCACCATTACTTTCGGTATCTGCAATTAATCCAGAAAAATCATTATCATTTAACCATTTTTTAGCTTTCGATTCATCCCATAATTTTATATCAAAAATAACAGATTGTATTTCACTTGGCTTTTTAGTTGTTGATGGTTCATTAATTTTAGGCATAATTTTTTAATCTCCTATAATTTGTTTTAATTCATAACTACCTAAATCTTTATATAAACTTTCTTTTAATGGTTTATAAAGTTTTTCCATTTCTTCAACTTGTTCTGTTTGATCAATTAAAAATAAATCAACATTATTTTTATTTGGAGTAAACTTCTTTAATTTTTCTATTGATTTACTTCCTATTTCTTCAAACATTTGTAAAAATAAATTTTTAATTATAATTTCATTGTTGCTAATCTTTCCAATATATTTTTTCCATAAAATAGTTTTCATAATTTCATTATCATCAGATAATAATTTATTTATCTTTCCTTTAAATCCAACACCTTCTTTTATTTTGGAAAGCATAGTACATCTACAATTAATATTTTCTTCCGGCCTACTTGTTTGTTCTCCTGGATACATTAAACCATTAGAAAATTTTTCATTTAAATTTTTTTCTTCCCCATCAAGTTTTTTATGATCACCTTTATCAAATTTAGTTGCTGGTCTAACTTTTTTATCTCTGCTTGTTAACCATATTTTTTTTGATATTACATTTGATTGTTTATATGAATCTAAAGTTGATGAGTTGGCAATTTGTGTTATTTCTGTTCTTCCAATTGTATTTGTTCTATTAAGTGAAAATTCAGAAGAACTTGAAAACCTATCCCATATTTCCGCTTGAATTTCTTTTGTTCCTAATCCTTTAGCTAATCCATAAGTAATAATATTTCTTATTATCTCATTATTCATTTGACTTGCTACAATTAACATTGGTTTAGTATTTAATACTTGTATAGCAATTGGATTATTCATATCAAAATTAATATTTCCACCTATATTTTCTTCAATTTGTTTAATTAACTTTAAAGGTTTTCTTTCTTTTTCTGGTAATGCTTTTAATTCTTTTATTTTTTGTTCGAGTTTAACACTATCAATACTTTTAAATATTTTTGCTTCTTCTGATTGTGTAGGTTCTATTGTTCCCAATTTTTGAGTAACATTAGATGGAACATAAATATCATTACCACCTTCAAATGGAAGGAATTTAATAATATCACCATAAATATAATTTAAAATAATTCTTGCTTCATTTCTGCTCATTGTTCCATTTTTAACATGTTCAACAAGATATGCTTCCCTTGCGCGCCAAATTTCACTTAATACATGAACTTTAGAAATATCAAACATTGTATATATTTTATTAATATCATATTTACTTCTTGTTTCGGAAGATGACAAAATCATCGGCATAATTGCTAATTGAACAGATTCAGACATTTTTATTAATTTAGGAATCATTGTTTCTGTCCAGAACATTCTTTCCTGCGTTTCAGCATTAGCCTTAATTGCGCTTTCAAATACTCCGACACAAGCAGGAGGAACACCGAAACAAGCTAAAATTTCATCCCTAGTGTATTTTCTTTGATTAATAAATTCCATATCTTTTTGTGGAATGCTAATTTGTTTATAATCCATTCCTTGCTCAATAATTGCTATTCTATGTGCTTTACTTATTCCTTCATGTGTTTTATTCCAATTTCTTCTTATTCTATCATAATCTTCATCAGATAATTCAGAATCATAAATTAATAATCCATCTGGACGACCAGAATTTTTAAAAAATCCTAGAGAATATTGTTGTGAATATATATCAATTGTAACAGATGTTGAACCTACTTTTAGAGCAGATAATCCAGAATAAGGATTAGTTGGATGAAAATATCTTAAAAAAACTATATCTTCAACATTATAAGTAATTGTTTTTCCACTATCTAAAGTATATTTCCATCCTATAATAAATTTTTTACGGTCTTTAATTGGTTCCATTCTTGAAGGATTTAAAGCATACATTTCATAAACTAAACCTTGATCATTTTTTACTAATTCCCAAAAACATTTACCGGTAGCTTCAAGATAAATAGTTGTAGCTTCCCAAAAATCAAACCTTGTAAACCATTGATTAGGATTTATAAAAACTTTAAATTCAGGTTCATATGTAATTTCATTCAATGAACCATCTTCTAAAAGATAATATATGCGAAAAGGAACACTAGCTACAGAAGTTGCAAGTTTATAAATACCAGCATATACCCAAGCATTAGCTTCAATAGAATCTAATAAAGTTTTATCTTCAACAGGAGAGGCATTTTTAAAAAAATCACCACTAGCAAATGCTATAGAATCTTTTTCTAATAATGCCATGTTTGCATTTTTAGATTTACCACTAGATTGAATAAAACTATCTTTATTTTGTGGAAAATTTTTATTTATAATTTCATCTAAAATTGTGGGCATTTTATTTCAATCCTGTTTATTGGATTTTAATTAATTGAATAATGAATGATAAAATATTAATAATAAAATATACAATACATAAAATAGGAAAAATAATAATAAATATTTTACCATAAAGATAAATGAATAAAAATATAAATGATGGTTTTTCTTTTTCATTAACTGTTAAATTTCCTATCTTTAAAGTTAAGATAGAACAAAAAGAAGAGTATATAAAAAATAAAACTAAAATTAATATTGTTAAGAAAATATTCATTTTATAATACTCTTATTCTTCCAGAAACAGATTTTCTTGCATTTTCTTTAGCTAACCAGCAAGCCATTATTGTATCGGTTGTTTCAAAAAAAGGATGACCATTAATTTCGTCTTTGAATTTACAAAAACCGCATTTACAATTTAATTTATGCTCTCTATTTCCCATTGCTATTATCCATCTTTCATTATAAAAATCAACTTCCAAAGCATTAACACCATTATCTAAATCAAGTTTGTTTGATCCAGTAAAAAATCCTTTTATAAATGGTGTTGATAAATGATTTTTTTTCTTTGCATCATCTTTTAAAAAATCAATTACCATATCTTGTAAAGCATTATTTTCGACAAGAAAAGATTTAGGTGAATATGCTTCTTGAACTAAATAAATCTGCTCAAGCAATTTTGGTCCAGTCCATTTTCCATATCTAATATCTACTGGTATATATATTTTATTTTTTCTATCTAATGCTAATGTAAAAATACAAGTTCCTGGTCTTTTTTTCGTGCTTAAATCTACTCCAGAATAATATATACAATCAGAATTAATTACATCTTCAAATTTTGTTTTGATTTGAATACATTTATCGAATGATGGAAATGTACTATCCTTACTTGACAATGCAATATTTCTTAATCCCCTATTAAATGCTATATTCCCTACTCTTTCTAAATGTTTTATTAATGCTTCTTCGTCCCATTTTGGTCTCCACAAAGGGATTTCTATTACATTTATTTGCATTTTTTTATTTCTTCAAATAATCTATCATAGCATTAAATGTATTAATAAATTGTTTTTTATTTTTATCATTTATTGATTTAAATAGTAATGTATAACATTTATAACTATCGCGTTTTTTTATTTCATTAACATTTTTATTATTAAATAATAATTTAATATCATCATTTTTTATATTAAAATTTATATTTGATGCAACATTTTTTCCTTCATCATCATTTATAATTTTATATTCATTAATAAACCAATTAAACCAGCATAATTTACAATCATAATCATTTAAATTATTAAATTGAATTACTTTTTGACAAGCAATCATTCTAAGTTTACATGATAAATCTTTACCATATAATGTAAAGTTTTTTGTAAAACTATTAAATACAGAATCTTCTATTAAAGGTAATATTTTATTTTGAATTATTTCAATTAATTCTTCTTTTTCTTTACTATTTAAAATAGGTTCTCCCATTTTATTTAATATCTCCTTTCATTAACAACACAAGCAGAAAAACCTAAATCAACATTACCACCAGTATCAACTTTTTTAAATGAGTAAACATGATTTTTTACAACAGGAACGTTAAGTAAAATTTCATGAATAGTATATGGAGTAAATGCTAAATAATGTTCTTCATCATCTGGATTATTGGTTATATAATCTAATTCAGTATTCCCAAGACCATCAGCGCCTTTATCAATAACGCTTAAACACGTATATAATACATTAGAATCAGGAACATCTTTTTCATGGGAAAAAATCAATTTTTCTATAATTGCATTTTCGATACATAAATAAATTGGTAATTCAATATTACCAGATAATGCTATTACAGCATAATCAAATGCTCTTAATAATGACATTTTATTTAAACTCCTTTTTTTTATAGTGATTCAATTTCGCTGATATGATTTAAATATCCAAGATTAATATTATTAATTGGAGCATAACTTTTAATAACCAATTTAATAAATTCTCCTTTACCAATAATATTATGGAAAATATTAATTAAATTTGCTTTAAACTTATTTAAGGCTAATCCATTAACATCATTTGTTTTATTTGTAAATCTTGCTACTAAAATTTGTTTTTCATTATTAAAACCAATATTATAAATTTCAGCAACAAAATAATCATCATTACTTAATCCTACATCTTTTGTTGGAATAACAAACATATTTAAAATTCTACAAGATTCAGAATAAAACATATATTTAAATTCTAAATAATTTCCTGGTCCGAAATCAAGTTCAATTCCATGTATATTATCAATTATTTTTTTTAATGACATTTTTAAAAATCCAATCTTTTTTTAATTTCTATTATACTTCTGGAATACATTTTGTAAATTGTTTAAAATAAAAAATAGAATTTTCTAATCCAGATGTAGTTCCTGTTTTGGTTATATTAAAATATAAATTTACATAGCATTGCATAAAAGGATAAGATTCATCATAAAAACTTGTTAAATCAAAATCAATAATTGAATTATCATGTTCTCTTTCATTTATATTAATATTTTCATTAAGGACAATATTAATTATCTCTTTTTCACCATCACTATCTTTATCAACTATAACAGAAATAGAATAATAATTTTCATCATCAGCAATAATATCATTTACCAATTTTAAATTTGCTGATTCAATTAGTATTTTATCTGCTATAGTAAAATATTTTATTTCGTCTACTGATGTTAAAATATCAATCATTTTTTTAATTTACCTTTTTCTGTTTTAATTTAAACTAATTGAACGATTATAATAACGACAAGTAATTCCGTTCAGATTATTATTAATTCCCATGACAAGGAATGAAAAAGCAGGATTTTTAATTAATTGTGAACTTAAATCATCCTCAGTCCATATAGTAGCAATGTATATAACTTTAAAATCAATACCATCAGCCCTACTAAGCCAAGTGTTGAAAAAAGTATCTATTATTTGTCCTTTTAGCTTTGGTTGTAAGATACAATTTCTCATATCCATTACATCATCTGCTAGTAAAAGGTCTGTGCGGCCACCTATACCACTAGATAAAACTCCATACGATTGGACGGAAGCATCTTTTGAAATTGTTTCTCTCTTAACTATTAATTCGTGAGCATTCCATCTTTCCCTATTTTCAGGAACGCATAAAGGAAAAATACGGTGAAAATCTTTGTCTTTTTCTACATATTGACCAATAACCTTTAAACGTGCTTTTGCTGTTGAATCATTATTACATAAAATTTTAATTCTTGTATTAGTATTTTTTCCTAAAATATGTAATGCACGAGCGATTATTTGTCCAGTTTTTCCATGACCCCAAGGAGCTAAAATTCCGCAAAGTATATTATGAGAAAAACAATAATCAATATGTTCTTGCATGGCAAGATGAATTATATCTTGTTTTATCTTTGCTCCATGTTTTTCGTCTTTAATTACATATTCTATAAATAAATTTATATCATCTTCGTTAATGATTTTTCTTCTTAATAATTCTAAACCATCTTCATTAGCTTGGTTTAGTTTTTCTGTTGTTTCTAAATTCATTTTTTGTTATTATGCTATACCCATATAGGCCATATATATATGTGGGTTAGCGTTACAAAAACTCGCAAAAAGAGCCAGCGATTATACTCAATTTGATTTAATTAAATTTAATTTTATTTAATTTTATTTAATTATATATAATTATATATAATAATATTTAATTGTTTTTAATTTTATTTAATTTAATTTAATTATTTAAAATTTTATTTAATTTAATTTAATTATTTAAAATTTTATTTAATTTAATTTAATTATTTAAAATTTTATTTAATTTAATTTAATTATTTAAAATTTTATTTAATTATATATAATAATATTTAATTGTTTTTAATTGTTTTTAATTTTATTTAATTCAATTTAATTATTTAAAATTTAATTTAATTATATTTAATTGTTTTTAATTTAATTTAATTATATTTAATTATATATAATAATACTTAATTATATATAACAATACTTAATTATATATAATAATATTTAATTGTTTTAATTGTGTTTAGTTATATTTAATTATAGAAAAGGATTACAAGGATTAATCAACGCCATTAACAATATCATCAACAGCACCATCAACACCATTAATATCAACACCACCATTATCACCATCTTCCTTAACAACAAATCTCTTTGGTTCAAAAGTCTTATCTTTAAAGTTTGATAATGTATCTTGGATATCTTTTAAACTATCTGCTAGTTCATCATTAGATTTATCACCGCTCTTCTTATGACCCACTACAACACCTTTTAAATCAATTGGTAATCCATGTAAAGCAAATTCTAATTTCATTAACTTTTCTACAATAGGAATATTAAGATATTTAACATCTAATAATTTATCTTCTTCGATCGCCTTCCTTATTCTTAATCCTATAGATGTTCTTATGCTAATAAAACATTCTTTAAGTAAATCAGAATATCTTAATGTTAATTCATTTGTTCCTTCACCAACATTCTTATTAATGTATTCAGATAAATAATTATTAATTGTCTGTTGAAAGTTTGATGATCTAATAATCCTTTCAATTTTAATAACATCAATTTTTAAAATGTTAGCAATAAAAGATGGATCAGGGTTAAGTTTAGTTAGAAAAAATATCTTTTCTAAATCTGAAAGGGAAACAATATCACCATCAATATTAACATTAACATCTTTATGTTTTATTGCTAATATATTATCTGGTAATAATGCTAAATTGTTTTCCTGCAATCCTTGTTATTCCTATTGCTTTAAGGTTAAATATTATATTGTTAATATTTAAAAATGTATTATAGCTCTTTTGATAAACTAAAAAATCTCTCTTTATGTAAAAGCCTGCCAGCTATCATTATAACACAAGACAACCCATTTGTCAACTAAAAAAATAAAAAAGATTTAGATTTTTATAATGTAGTATATCTGTTTAAACTTGTAGTTAATTGGAAATTTTTATTGTAATTACTAAATAATTAATTTGTTATAAAACAAAATAAAAATATGTGATATATCAAATAACAGATTGGTAATTTGGTATACCCATTATTCTAATCAGTATTTTTTTTAAACTTAAAAAAAACAACAAGGGGGATTGCCCAGATGGTATATAAAAAAAAATATAAGGGGATCGCCTGGATGGTATAGGAAAAAAAAAATAAAAAAAAATGGTGTTTTTTTTTTGCCAATATGCCAACTACCGATTATTGTTAGTAATACAAATTAATATATATAATCAGACTTAAAACCTAATATCAACTAGAATTAGAAAAACAAACAATATCAATCACTTATAAATAAAAATTAAACAAACAATAGAAACACCCTAAAAAAAAAAAAAAACAACAGTTTTTTACGCTTGCTGATTTTTAAGGTTCGATCAATTGTAATAGACGCAAGACAATTATTGTCACTAACTGACACTTGCGAGCAAAAACAAGTTTAACAAAGGCGAAACACCAATATCTCACAGAGCCAGCATTCCTGCCGTTTTTTTTTTTTTTTTTGACCATTGATTTTATTAGCTTTTTTTGATAACGACGTTATCCTATTTTAAAAATATCCTTCCCTAAATTTATGGGTGTAAAGTAACATATACTAAGTCCGAATAGGGTACTTTTTGCAACTTTTAAATTTATTGTTTTTGCTAATTTGTACTGATATTTTGTATTAAATGAACCATAACAACAATTATTGATTGTCTTTTTATAAAATTTTTTTAAAACAATCATTTTAATTATAGTTGATTTCTTTTATTAAAAAATATATTTAACTTTAAAGTTTATGATTAAAAAAATATATTTAACTTTAAAGTTAAAGCAGAATTTTTTACTTGACAAAAGACTATTCATGTGGTATAATGCCAACTAATGGGATAGAACAACAACAAAAAAGTGATGAAGTTGATTTTTGTTATTGGATTTATCCCATTAAACAGAAAAAAATAAAGAGAAAATAAAGAAATAACAGTAACAGTAAAACCAAAAAAAAATAAATAGACTGGTTTTTAAAAGATGTATTCAAACAAAAACAAAACAAATGCTAATGTAAAAAGAAGTTTTCCGCTTTCTTCTTTTTGCCATTTTCTATTTTCTCCAAAATGGAATAGGGAGGGATGATTTTTTATCCTTCCCTATTTCTATTTCTAGACGAAAACAAAAGGATTTTAAATAAAATGGATGACAACAATAATAATATTGATTTTCAAGACAAAGCAACTATACTTTTGATTAACCTTTTGAATGGATTAAATCCAAATGATTTAAGTGAGAGTGAAAAACAAATTATAAAAAATAATTTCGGTAATAATTTTCTTTTAAAATTTAAGTTGATATATCTTTTACACAATCATTATAATATGATTCAAAAAGTATTTGTTTCAGTAAACAAACTAACCAAACGGAGGTTCAAGGAAAATGAAAAGATATCTATTTATAGACGAAAATAATGATATAACATTTTCAAGACGATCACCAAATGATTGTGATAATAGATTAATCGAAGACGGGGTTTTAACTGTTGTTACTATTTCATCGGATTCAATTTTTAGTATTTCATCTTCAGATGAATTAAAAGAACATATTTTTTATAATGAAAAAGGAGATATTGAAATTAACGAAGAGGAATTACTTAATAAAGATGATGAGGAAGCATTGCTTGATGAAGATGATAACATTACAGAAGATGATGATTGCGAAGATGATAATAACAATATAGAAAAAGAAGAAATTTAAAAAAAGGAGATTAAAGAAAATGTTTGATCCATATTTTAGGTTATCAAATGAATCTGTTGTTGTGGTTGATGATTCTCTCAATTTATACAAAGAAGCTACAAGTATTGAAAGAATCTATGACAAGGACAATATTACAATTGATTTAGAACTAGACGAAAATGGAAAATTTCTTAGGTTTACAATCCTTCCATTTGAATTTATTTCTTTTTACTGCCCTATTATTCTACCCAAAATTGAATAAAACTAAAGGATAAGTTATTATGAAAATCATGATTGCATTAAGTATATCAAGTGATATGCAAGAATATATGCCAACACAACTTGTTTTACAATTTATTGGATTTGATAATCCCAATCTCTTGCTGTTACTTAAACAAAAAGGATTTACTAATTTTAATTTTGCTGTTGATATTAAATCACAAAGTAAGGAAGAAAGTTTTAAAGAACTATTCAATTTAAGATTAAAAAAGAAACGATTAAACACACACAAACAATTAAACATAAACACAAAATGTGATTCACTAAAACATCTCCCACAAAATGTTATTGATAATATTAAACAAGGTATAAGTAAATCTATACCTATTAATGTTGATGTTGATGGTGAAAGTGAAAATGAAAATAAAGAAGATATGCTTTTTGATTGGATTATTATAATTAGATTAACAAAAGATATTATAAATTATAACATCATAGAAGGTCTAATTATGTTTATTGCTAATATTGATTTTCAAAACAAACAAAATCATGGTATTCATAATGACTTATTTTATTGCTTCAATTCATCACTTGAAATTAATGAAATATAAACCAATTAGAAGAGATTGTAAAAGAATTAAAAGATACCACTGAAGAACAAATGAAACATATTGAATATCTTAAACAAAATAATAATATTAAATGCAAAATTAAACATTAAATAAAAATAAAAACAAAAAAGGTTATATAAATATGGACATATTTATAATAAGTCAAGCATTGAAATATATTTTAATTGGAATTGCCATTGGATTCCTCTTGTTTTTCCTTTCCATTTCCTTTTTCATTTATCTAAACGGAAGAGAAATAAATGAATACTATTTAATTTTTTTTGGAAAACTAAAAAGATATGATATAGTAATAATAACAACAATGTGCTTATTGTTTTCCATTTTTTGTGTTGTTTTAAATTATGATAATATTCTAATAGACGCAAAGAAACAACAGTTAATATATAATATATTGAATAAATAAATGGGTGGGGGCTTTTTTATGGAAGAATTAAAAATTTTCGGTGTTCTAATAGGTAATTATGGGAAAAGACAAAAAGGAATTATAACTGATTCTGGTGATATAATTTTAACTTTTGATAAATTCAAACCAAATGAAAATATATCTTGTTACGCTGTTTCACACAAAGAAAGTGAAGAAATTGATTGTATTATACAAGCAAATATGCAAAATAAATTTTTGGTTGCTGAAATAATAATTAAAAATAATTTCTCATTGGTTTGCTTTTCTCTTTATGATAGAAACACAAAGAGATATCTTTTTAGGTGTAATTTAATGTATCGTAGTGATACGTTAAATTTTTATTGGGAATAAAAAAATGAAATTAGGAATAATATATGATTAAACTAATTAAATCAATTGTTAAATGTAATAAATGTAAAAAAAGGTTTACAGTAACTAAAAAGGATAAAGAATTTTTTTTTGAATATTATTCAAAAGAAGATATTAAATGCAATGATTGTGGAAAAAGAGGTAAAAGATCATTCTTTAATATTGTTGATGATATTAAGAAATTTGAAGATGTCATAAATAATATTAGATTTGAAGGAGAAAAAAATGGAATTAACAATTGATACCAAAATATATTATAAATTAACTTGTAATGAAACAGAAATTAATTTACTCTTAAAATCATTAAGATATATGATAGCTGACAATCAATACAATCAAATTCAAACAGAAAAAATTACACATGAAAGACAAATGTTAGATAATATGATTAAAGAATTTGAAAAAACTAGAGATTAAAACAAAATGCAAATTACAGATATTAAAATAACAAAATTAAAAGTAAAACTAAAAGCATATAGAAAACCAGATGATTTCATTCTTGGATTTGTTTCTATTTGTTTTGACAACCTATTCATGGTTCACGGAATAAGATTATTAGAAGATGAAAACGGAATTATTTATATTGAAATGCCAAAACACCGCGTCAAAGATGGTTCTTATAAAGATATTTTCCATTGTGTTAATTCTAAATTTAGATTAGAAATGAAGAAACAAATAATTATTGAATATAACAGTTTATTAAATGATAATGATTTAATTCAAAATAAAAACATGGGGAATTGATGGAATAGGTAGACATAGCAGACTTAAAATCTGTTGCGCTTTTTGCGCGTATCGGTTCAAGTCCGATATTCCCCATAATATTTTTTTATTAAAAGGATTACAAAATGAATGAATTAAAACAACAAAATGAAATATTTAATGAAATTCTTATATTTTTACATACAGAATGCGGATTAGCTTGGTTAAATGAAATTGGGTTAGTTAATACTTGTAAAAAATGTGAATTTTCAACAACTTGTTATAAACATATATTTTATAATAAATTATTAGACAAGTTTGAATTGTTAAAATAATGGATAAAAATTAAATGAAATATCAAAATGAATATATATTTATAGAGATAGTAAGGAATAAATCTTGCTATAATTGTAAAAAGAAATTGATTTTTATTGATTTTTCTATTAGTTTAAAAAATCATGATATAATATATATTTTTCAATTAATTGAAACAGAATTTAAATCAAGCGCATACCTTTTATCATATAAAAGATATAATTCAATGTATTGTAATGGTTATGAAATATTCTTTCATCATTTTAAATTATTAATTGGATTTCAAAATTTAAAGAAGGTTGGAGAAAATTTCTTTAAAGATATTGAAGAGTTGATAAATAAACAAAAAGGAGATTTTAGAAATGGAATTACAAAAAAGGAACGAGATTATTTGTAAATTTTTTCAAACTTATTGCCTTGATGTATTGAAAGGTAAGGGTGAAGATTCTAGTGGTGGTAGTAATGATGCTAATAAAAATTTTAAAGAAGCTATTATTAATGATAAAGTTGATGATGTTGATGTTTGGTTTATATTTTATAGTAAACATTATAATAGAATGAAAAATTTTGTTTCAAAAAGAATTAAATTAAAAGAATCAATCATTGAAACTATAGTTGATTTAGTAAACTATCCTCTTATACTTTTAACAATATTAATTGAAAAAGGAATTATAAATGAGGATGATTTAAATGAAAAATGAAAGAATTAATTGGGATAATTATTTTTTTAATATTGTTAAAGATATTTCTTTACGTTCTACTTGTTTATCTCGCAAAGTAGGTGCTATTATTGTTAAGGATAAAAGAATACTTGCTACTGGTTATAATGGTGCTGTTATAGGTTCTGAACATTGTATTGACATTGATATATGTAAAAGAAAAGAATTAAAAATTGAATCAGGAAAAAATGCTGAATTATGTAAAGGTGTTCACGCCGAACAGAACGCTATTATTCAATGTGCTAAATATGGTGTAGAATGTAATAATTCAACAATGTATGTTTCTTGTTCTCCTTGTTCTATTTGTTTTAAAATGATTGTTAATACTGGAATTAAAACAATTAAATTTTTAGAAACATATAATGATGATTTAGTTAATGAGTTAATTAATCAATCTGGATATATTTGTAAGGATAATATTATTTTTTATAGAAATTTTTAAAATATAAATTGAATAAATTAAAATGATTAATTGAAAGGATTAAAAAAAGATGAATGAATTACAAAGAGAACTTTTTGAATGGTTTATAAATAACTTTACAAAAGATAAAGATAATAATAATATTCCAATTCCAAAACTTATCAATCAACAAGTTGTAGGAATGATAGAAGAGATAGGTGAGTTGGCGCATTCAATTTTAAAGAAAGAGCAAGGAATAAGGAAAAATGAAGATCACCTAGAAATGATAAGTGATGCTATTGGAGATATAATTATTTATTCATCTAATTTGTGTAGCTTACTTGCTATTAAACTTGATGA
>Ga0315294_10000497_pt1 | contig 42327 bp, 72 predicted proteins | sample YL17G13_40_MG_FD_203626 | JGI IMG/M metagenome (GOLD analysis project Ga0315294, IMG submission 203626) | Sediment microbial communities from Yellowstone Lake, YNP, Wyoming, USA - YL17G13_40 | ecosystem: Environmental > Aquatic > Freshwater > Lake > Sediment | place: USA: Wyoming | collected... | reverse complement strand
TAGCACACCTAAAGATGTAGCGCTTTTGATAACCGACCAAGAAATACTTGCAGCACTTGATAGAACTGAAGCAAGCGATTCAGATGTTGCTTTTGCTTCTTCTGCTCCAACTGATCCTTTCGTTAGAATTTTAGCCATTCCAATTATGGCAACACTCAAAGCAACAACTGCTGGCGTTAAAGCTACTAATGCTACTGCTCCTAACATTGCCAATGGAACCATTGCCCAAAACAATCCGCTAGTTACAGCAAATCCCAAAACTGCCAATGCAGCGCCCATTCCAATTACAGATAGAGAAATTTCAGCAGCGGCACCAATTACATCTGATAATGCTTCAGCTACTTTGCCTGCTTCTGATGGGTCAATGACTTTCTTCATTACATATTGAGTTATTTTTATTACGCCCACTGCTAATGCGGCAATTGCTGGAGCTAAAATCAACAATGCTATTGCTCCTGTTGCCATTAGAGGACCGGCTACTGCCGCAATAGGTGAACCCAGAAGACTTCCCAAGGCTACCAATCCTACTGATGCTCCGATAATTGCCAGAGAGATGAATCCTGCCGCTAATATCAATTCACCAATGTTCATAGCCGCTTTAGCAGCAGTACCAGAGTCCATGCCAAATGCACCCATTATTTTTTGACTTATCCAAACAACGCCTGCTGCCAAAGCGGTGATTGCAGGAGCCATGACTAGAAGTGCTATAGCACCTTTAATCATGTCGTCTTTCATGCCTTTTGAACGCTCAACAAATTTTCCTAGAGCTTCCAATCCAAAAGATGCACCAATGATAGCACCGGCTATTGCGCCAGCAGCGACAATCAATCCAGCGACTTGCATGGCAACCTTAACTGCTGTCGAGGCATCTAATCCAGCTACGCTCATGATGATTTGGCCCATCTTGACTAAGGCCACGCCCAACAACATGATGACGCCACCAACTAGCACAAGTGCCAAAGCTGCTTTGGCTACTTCTTGAGCAATCGCTCCAGGATTATCAACTATTTTCTTCCAAGTGGGATTTGTTTTAAGTTCATCAAGACACTGTACAAAAGCCTTGGCTCCTGCTGCCATAGCGCCAGCAACTCCAGCCACAGAGACGATCACTCCAGCAATTTCGGCTACTGAGCCAATGCTCAATCCCAGCTTAGATAAAATAAGTCCAGTCATTGCCACAACCGCTGCTCCGAGCAAAACGATAGCGGGGCCAATCAGCATTAGTGCTGCTGCGGCTTCAAGAACTTGTGGATAAGATGATTTGGCTTTTTCTGTGAAGCCTTTCATTTTGCTAGAATTCAGAGCTTCAAAGGCAACAAAACCAGCAGCGGCAATTGCCCCGCCAGCAAGAGCAACTGCTCCAACGACTGCTGCTGTTTCAAGTACAGTCTTGATGTCTAGTTTGAAAGCCTTCATGATCTTGGATGCCAAGAATACAATAGCCGCTCCAAGAGCAACAACTCCAAGACCTAAAATTGCTACTCCAACAGCAGCCTTGGCCATTTCTTTTCCAGAACTCATCATTCCAGCAATGTCGAATCCTTCTGTGCTTGGCGTAGCAGGCATAGGATCAGACTTTGCGGACATCTTTGTTTGACGGCCCACTAAGGACTGTTGAGCATCTTGAACTTTGTCGCCGACCTTTTGTGACTTGATGTCATTCTTTTGGAGCTTAATATCTCTTTTTTGCACTCTCGTTTCAGCTTCTTGCATCCTTCTTGCGGTACGTTCTTGTACTTTTTGTTCTGGAGACATAGAAGCAGCCTTGGCTTGGCCTGCTGCCTTATCTGCTGCCCACTTTGATTTATCTGGAGACGCTGCGGCCTTGGCTTGTCCCGCTGCTTTGTCAGAAACTACTTTTGATTTGTCCGTGCAAACGCATTGGTGAATGGCTTTAAGTTCATCCAACATTTTTGGGAAGATGTCTTCATCTTTTTTGATTGAATCAAGAGCTTTGTCTAATGCTGAATCGGCTTTAGGTTTAGCTTCTGTTTTTGGCTGAAGATTTCCAGCCATTTTGTTTTCAGGTGGTTTTGCTGCATCTTCTTTATCTCTAAAGCCCAAAGAACCCTTAAACACCTGCCAAAAACTTTTATCAAACTTTCCGGTTGGCTGGTCGTTTTTATCCAAGATGGGCTTGGCTTTGAATACGTTTAGAAGAACGTCCAGGAAGCCGCCACGTTTATCCATCTCCGTCAAGACACGCTTAAAGCTGTCTAGTTTTTGAATCATTCCCACACCCAACAGGGAGATGCCACCCATAATTCCAGCAAGGGTGGCTGCGATCACAACAATCTTTCCAATCAAGCTATTGAAGAAAGTTGAGAATACATTGTTTGTGAAGTTTCTTATATTGTCATTGATTTCTTTCAAAGATTGCTGCATCTCTGACAATGGATCAAGTTGTGCTTTCTGAGCCGTAGCTAACTCTTGTTCTCCCTTTGTGATTTTGCCTGCAAGCTCCCGCATTGCCGCAGGGTCTTTTAATGCCCGCTCAATTTCAGTGGAGTCAATCTTGATTTCCTGCTTGCCAGCCTTCTTTAGACCAGTATTGACACTATCCATAGCACTCTGGATCGCTCCTCGTGCTACATCGGCTTCGCTAGTCCAGGTTTGACCCAGAGCATTCAAATCAGCCTCAAACTCACCACGGCGTTTGCCGAAGGTGGCGAGGGCTTGATTCATGTCTTTAGCGCCCTTGGCTGCTTCATCCAAGGCTGTCAATACTTCCAGATTCTTGCTGGTCTTCAGTCTACGCTCATCTTCCATGAGCGTAGCTTTCTCTTCCAGCGTCAAATTCTGTTGACGCTTTTTATTGATGTCGGCTAGTCGTTCTGCCATCCCCTTACCGGCTTCATTCAAAGCCTCATATTGAGATCGCAATTCCCCAAGCTCGATTCCAAATGTCGATTTTAACTGTATGTTCAGTCGCATTTTGGCTTCATCTGACAATTGGTCGATGGCCTCCATGCTTTCTACGCCAAATCGTTTTAATTGATTGTTAAAACCCTCAGCCATAGCTTTAATCCCTGCTTTGGACCGAAGGATTGTGCCATTCATCAATTCATCAATTCGACCAACGCTGCTTGCGGCAGATAACAAGAATCCTCTAGTTTGATTTGATGCTTCAAGAATCAAGTGGGACGAACTGCTCATCGCCTTCAGCAAAGGCTGCATTTGGCTTTCAATACCCAGCTTCTTGGCATTAGCACCAATTTCAATGACGTTTTTTGCGGCTGTTGCAGATAAAGTCGCAGCATTTCTTAAAGAGTCAATAAATTCTTTACTGCTCTTGACTACTCCTTCTAATTCATTGCCGGTCATTCCGGTGTTGCGAGCAATTTCTCGCAAACCTCGACCCATATCGGCAAGTTGCCCCACTGACATGCGACCGGCTTTGTTCCAACTCGTGAATTCATCGTCGAGATTTCCAGCCTCTATCCCCAATTGCTTCTCAGTGTTCAATTGAGTTTTGACAATATTAGATGCAACCTTTAGGTCTTTGATGCCGTGCTTTAATGCTTTGATGTATGATTTCTGGAAAACATCACGATCTACGCCTGTTTGCTTAGTGGTTGTCCCAATGTCTTCAAAAGAACGCATTAAGCCTTTGGCTTCTTTTGTCGCTCCTGCTGTTTCATAGCTGATTTCACGCATTCCTTCGACGAAGTTTCGTTCGTCTTTAATTGCTCCTCTAAACATTGTTCCCAGAGCATTAAAGCCTAAAACGTGTTCTTCAAATTTTGCTAATTCAGTGGTGAGTTGACCAATGAAGTAATTCATGATTGCCAAGTCTTCTGCTGTTGGCAGTCCACCGATAGTTTTTGTTCTGTCTTTGCCGCCTTTGCCGCCTTTGCCTCCAGGACTGCCTGCGCCACCTGTACTGCCTCCACCACCCGCTGCTCCACCATCATCTGGTGCTGGTGACGGCGTTGCAGGAGTCATTCCCTTGAGACAGTTGCACAGTTTGTAAATGGCCTTTTCAACATAGATGTCGTGAGTGTAGCCAGAACCCTTCTTGGCGAAAGTCTTGTAAAGACCGTCGCTGCTCTTAGACATGGCCTTTTCTTCTTTGCTGACGAAAGGCTTTTCTTTCTTTTCTTTTTTCGGCTGGCCCTTTGATTCTTCCTTTTTAGCCAATCTTCTCTGAACAAGGTCTTTTAGGCTACCAACGACATCGGACAAGAAGCCTTTCTGCTCCTGCATGTCTTTGGCAAAGTCCTTTGTGTATTGCTCAAGCAATTCACGCACTTTCCCCATATCGCTCTGTGGTGCGTCTTCTTTTTTGGATTCAACGGGGCGTGCCGCTCCCACCTTGGATTTCATCATTGTCCCAATTAGGGCTTTGATCTCGCCAAGTGACATATTGGTGGAGTCGATTTTTCGTCCGAGATTGTCTATCGCTGTTGCCATTGATACCTACATTGCTATTCTGCTTCCCTAATAGAGAAGTTGATCGTTCAAGTTATTTAGTCAGCAGGGGAAACTTATAAATTCGGCGTTTGTGTATTCTGTCCCATCGGCATTTCGCCCGTGGGAGCGGCCTGCGGATTTGCCATGCGTCGAATTTGCTCTCGCACAGATTTGCGTATAGCTTCTATCTCGTTGGGGTCAAAAGACCGAGATATTGCAAGAGCGTTTACAATGAACTCACAGTTGAGCTTTTTCAAAGACTCAATGCCGTTCCTTTTGTATTGTCGGAATGCTGAAACTATGTAGTCGTTTCCCTTGATGTATTGATAAGTAAATTGTGGGCTATCACAAATCGACTGACCAGGACCAGGGAAAAGTAGCTTCTTAATAGTCGGGAAGGTCAAATAATGCAGGTTAATACCCCGGATGTATTTGCCCCAAACATCTGTCACCAGCACCAAAGGAGCCGCATCGTGGCCCGGTTTATGGAATAAGTAGCTGAAGGTTACGAGACTGCCTCGGCCCACTGTTGGGTTGACCGTGGAAGGAGCCGACAGACCGCTGGGAAGCACCGCATCTTGAAAAGGTATTGCCATGCGGATATTTAGGCTTTACAACCGGGTATTTCCACGGTACAATATAAATGTGAGGACGGGTACTCCTCCATTTTTTGAAAGACTTCCATGAAACTCATCTGTCCGACTTGCACAAAACGAATGGACATTGGTTCCGCAAGTCGTTTCGACATCTTTACTTGCACTTGTGGTCGGCGATTCCGTGGAATTGGAGCCGAACTTGCCGGTGTCGATTTCATCGTCAACAAATATCTGAACCCGCTGAAATTCCTCTCTACGGAGTACGAATCGGCAGGACACACACCATGTCCCTATTGCTCGGCAGCAATCCCATTGTCAAGTAGTAGGTTTCCCGGCGTAGAAACGCCGGATTACTGCTGGTCCTGCACAAAGCAACTGCCGACCTCTCGCATCAATGGGAACGTAAACGACCCAAAGCCGGTGCAGCAGTCGTCACCAACGCAGCCTCAACAAGTTGCTGTTGCTCCCGCCGATCCTTTTGCCAACTATCCGCAAAATCGACATGAAGAATTTCTTGTCGAGGTCGAATTTATTCGGACGGTGCTTTCCAACCCTAATCTCCAACAATTCATCCTGGATAAGTGCTGGACCGAAGAAGAACTGGATGTGGCACAAGGCTTGTTGAATTTGCCGCCATATTTGGTTGCCAAAGTCAAAAATAGCTTCATGTTCAAATATCATAATGAAGATGAAGAGGCTGAAGATAAAAACCCCGAAGATTTGACAGATTACGACATTACCGAAAAGTATGATGAAATGTGGCTCAAGTATTTGGATGAGTGGTGTGATACGACCAAAGATAGATTGGACTGGTTCAGCAATGATGCTGCCAAAGGTTGCTCCCGACAAGCAATCGCCAATTTCATCCAACGAAACGCCAATGCCTTAAATTACCAGCCTGAAGAAATTGCCGAGTTCCGAAAACGTGGTTGGATGTGAAAACAAAAAAGGCCCCGGATTTCTCCGGGGCCTTCTCGTTTACTTTCTCAAGATCACGAACAGAGCGTGAATGATGCCTGGAAAAAACCCTAACAGGGTCAGCAGGCAGTTGATGATAAAGCTACTGCCTAATCCATCTTTCATCGCTACACCCAAAGGTGGCAGAAAGAAAGCTAAGATGAGAGCGATGAGACTCGTCTCATCAATTTGCACGTTTTGTTTCTGTACTTCGTTATTGTCGTCCATTGAAACCTCCATGTGGTAAAGACACCTTATATATTCAAATCAAGGGTATTTTAGAATAGGAAGCTAATTCGGGATCAGTTGCATAAAAGAACTGAATGTCAACAATCCTACCATTCCACTTTGGCTTCCATCTCTCATCGCTAAATTTAGAATGGTAATAGTTGGATATTTGCAATGCGCTTTTTCCACGCACCGGAGGGATGATGACCGCAACATCCAAGTCGCTATCTGGTCGTGCCATACCCTTGGCTTCACTGCCTACAATAAAAGCGCCAAGCACTTTGTAGGCAGCACGAGCTTCAATGTTGTTTCTTAATTGACTCACTACCCAACGCAATGTTGGATATTGTTGGTCATTTTCTAGGAACTCTTTGAAATTCATTATGCTCTATTTAAGACTGAACTTGCATAATCGTTGCCGCCCGTCTTGATAATCAAACCACTGCCATCTGCACCGCTGTCTCGCATCTCTTGCTCGGCCTTACCACTCTTGGTAAAGAACTTCTTCAGTTCCTCGACCACGCTTTCAATGACCTTATGGCCTGCTTCTTCTTCTTCCATGTTCTCAGACATGAAATCATTGAACATATCTTCAATGTCCAACATATAAGCCTTGCCAAAAGGGTGAGTCTTCTCTTCCTTCTGAATACGATAGGCAATCATTTCGCCAATTTCGTAAACACGGATTCCATCAAAGCTCAACTTCTCATTGGGAGCTTTAACAAAAACATAGGGCTGTTCTTCGTCTTCTAGGTGAGCATAGACTTGCATCCCGCCCTTACGCAGAAGACGCTCGATCAACTTGAGATGCTTTTTGCCCTCACGCTGCTTACGGTCAACAAATTCAAGAAATTGAATAGCCATTTATTTTCTCCCAAGGATAGAATCTATGTTTGCGACGATCTGGGTTATTGTCCTTTGAATCTCGGATCATTTTTTAGACGTTGCCACGCTCGCTGTGCGGGCGTTTGTTGAATCTCCGGCTCAGTAGTCTCATTATCATTAAGCCATTGAACCAATTCTTTCTTATACTCACTTCCAAAACGATTGAAGAGTCCTTGTTTAATCCATTTCTGCAAATTTTCTTTTATTGATTCTGGTGTCCAACCACTCCTGCGGAGAATGAATGGTATTATTTCTGGCGTACTAGACATATCAATGAATGCTTCTTGTACTGGCCTTCCGAACTTCCTTAGTAAATTTACTAAAGGCATCAATCTTTTGCCAATGTCACTTTCCATTGCCCGTTCAAGCACTCGTTGATTTCCTGCATGACTCATTACTGTCATGCCTAAAATCATCCTAAATATTTTTGCAGGATTTTCGCTTACCTGAGCATACAACTGCTTTTCATACTCATGGCGATTACCTGGAGCATTTTGCATTGGAGCATTTTGCATTGGAGCATTTTGCATTGGAGCATTTTGCATTGGAGCATTTTGCATTGGAGCATTTTGCATTGGAGCATTCGCATTTTTTTCAAAAGGCGATAGCCTGTCCTGCATGTGTTGTTTTAACTCTGTAGGGTCAAAATGTGCTGGCGCACCGCCTCTTTGAATTTGTTTCATCATGGCGTCCGCTCTGCCGGGGCTAATTGCTTCGAGCCATTCAGAAAATTTCTGTATTTTTTTCATTAGCATTGCCTCATTAAAATCTCAGGGGCATTCGGCACGCAACGCTGAAGAACTCTCAGGTCACTAGGATTGCCTGTGTATGGTGTTTCTTTCAATACGATGCCAGGGAAGGAAGTCGATGCTTCACGGATAATATTGAACTGAGCCGTCAAAAACAGCATACCGTCAATACGTTCCATGAAATCGTGTTCTTCTTTGGCTGGCTTGCCTTGGTCATCAACGCCGCCAGCTTCTTTGACATACTTGATCTTGATGTCCACATAAGGAATGATGGCACCTTGATCGTCAATCATGGCCTCGCTATTATCACTTTGAATAGTACGGACAACCAACTTGCCGTCTGTATAAGCGCCCTTCAAGCTGCCAGCCAAGTCCCATCCAAGTGTATAAATGGTTCCGTCTTGCCCAACAACATTAACCAAGAAGCCACGTTTCTTGAATGTTTCGGCAATACTTTCTAATACCACTCGACGACGAAGCACGTCCTTTTCTTCTGGACTGCCTTCTTCTAAACGACGTTGTTCTGGCTCAGTCAGGTATCGCTCTGGGTCGTCTTCTCTCAGACTCCACTTGCCAATATCTACTTTGCCCCACTTGTCGTTATATCGAGTGGATAAACGAATCGAGTAGTCTCTCTCGTTATAGACCACATCTTCGTTGTTGCCGCCAGTTCCAACCTGGACACCGCCAATGATGCCAGTGATGAACTTACGGTGGAGATCACCCTTCATGCCCAACAAGCCCTTCAGCTTAATGAAGACGTTATTGAGTTCAGGCATGGCTCCTAGCGTGGCGATAATGTGGTTAACCAAAGATACAGAAGGATTGTTCTGATCGAGATCGTCTTTTACCAACTTCCTGATTTCTTTGGACGCCTTGTCCACATTGGCGTGCTGTCGCAAAAAGCATACTTGAAGATTGTCTTCTACGAATTTACGGGGATAGGCATCTAGGTCCAAATCACGAACCTGACTAATCATGTCCACCAATTTGTTGACATCGCCTTTGACTGTTTCTTTGAAGTAAGAGTCCTTCCATTGCTCGAAGTCTTGCTCGTCCATCTGCTCAGGCATGTCCGGGGCAGCGGGATCATGAGTGATGTCCGGCATTGAGTTTTGTTGCTGCTTTGGCTCAGGATCGCTGTCTGGTGGTGCTGGGCTGGCAACATTGGGATCATTAGGCGCACCTGCTCCTGGAGCGGCACCAGGGTTTCCACCAAGAGGGCCACCGCCACCCATTGGAGGACCGCCAGCAACATTCCCGGCATCTTCGATCAGCCATTCTTCTAGTGCATGGTTTGACATTGTTTAATCCTTTTTCTTCTTTGCATGATTGATAGCTCGGATCAGTTCCTTACGGCTGAAATCCGTCGAATCTCCACCGCCAATATTGAAATTGTTTTGCTGCATAGCATTTAAGTGGGGACCAGAGTACGCATATGTATTCTTTAGCTTCAACCTTGTCATCAAATCCGCAGCTTTTAGCATCTTGTCCTGAAGGTCAGTTTTGATCTTTACAAAGTTGACCAAGGCTTCCTTACTGGATGTCGTCGCATCACCGTCATTGATGACCATATCGGCTATGTTGTCAATGTAATCACTAACTTGTTTCCGGTCTTCCCGGATATTGTTCATGATTTCATCCAACACTCCTAGATACTGAGAGTCGGTAATTAAGGCTGAGGCGTCCGACACCTGTTGGGAAGGCATGGTGACATTCATTTGTGGCAAATCGAGATCATCTTCAGAGAATTCATCGGTTTGTTCGCACAAAGAATTATCAGCAGTTTGCTCTGGCATCTCTTCCAGAGTGACTGTTGGTTCCTGTTTTTCTTCGACTTTGGGTTTATTCGTCATAACGCAAATATATAGGGCAGGAAATGGAGAAATGGAAAAATATGCCGCCAACATCTAAGACTGTTAAAGACGCCGCCTTGACAGAACAGTTCTTTGGACAAGTCTCCGAATCAATCCAAATGCTCTTTGAATTAACATCAAGGATTGATGAACGGGTCAAAATGCTAATTGAACGACAAAAAGAACTTGACGCACAAATTGAAAAACTTTTGGAACTACAACATAGCGCCCTTACTAGATTGTCTGCCGTAGAATCAAAAGACTTCAATAGGGTTCAGGAAAACCTACACTCTCTTAGTGAGAAGGTTGCTGTTATTGTTAGCGACGATCCTCAAAAAGAGTTGATTGAACTAAGAAGCAAAGTCCAAAACCTTGAAGTCAAGGCTGAAAACATCCAAATGAGGATCGGGTATCACGATCACAGGTGGACACAAATATTCGATGCCGTATGGAAAGTGGCCCTCATGTGCATTGCGGGCTACATTCTTTACAAGTTGGGATTACAAGCACCACCAAACTAACTCTGATAAAACTCAAAAATATCACTCCACAAGAGTAAATAAACCAGTCGTCTCATTATCAGTCGGGAAGGATACATGAAAAAGTTATTCGCAAGTTACTTTCAGTTAAGAGAAGAAACCGGAGCCAAGCCAAGTGAAGGCGAGGCCAACGGTGGAAATGGTGGCAGCGGCGGTAGCAATATCCCAGGAGCCGGAAATATCACTTCACGCATTAAATTGCAGAAGAAAGAAGGCTCCAAGGAATTCGCACCGTTTACCATCAATAAAACCACGCACCCTAACCTTAGAGTGCTTATCAAGGCATTTGCCGACTCCCAGAATGTGGGAGTAGGTTATACCACCATTGATAAGTCCAAAGGTGAAGTTGAGCCAAACCTCAAAAAGAAGGTATTGTACCTCACAGGCGGGGCCGTTCGTGACCACTTGAAGGGCAAGACCCCTCGTAACTACGATCTGGTTACAGATGCTACGCCAAGTGAAATGCGTATGATTCTGACCCAACCAGAGACACAGTTCACTGAAACAAAGCCCCGTGAAGGCGACTACGCCAGCGATGAGAGATATGCAAAACTTCCATCTCCAGGCACTAAGAACAAGGTTTTCTATGCTTCTCGCTGGGACAAACAAGGCAAAGAATTGGAAGTAACCGCCGAAATCAACGGCGAACAATTCTCTATTGCCACCCTTTCTAAATCTACCAAGAGCCGCCGAGTTCAGCCTGATAAGGGTGAATCAGCCGCATCTGTGGAAGAAGATTCGGCCAATCGTGACTTTACGATTAACTCACTATACATCCCGCTGACGACTGCGGACGGTGACAATAGCGACTTGATCGACCCTCACGGCGGCGCACACCACTTAAAGAATGGTGAAGTTAAGGCTGTTGGTGACGACCTGGAAGCCCGCATGTCAGAAGACCCATCTACCGCTATGCGATACATGAAGATGGTCACACGATATGGTAATTCCGACAAGATTCCCGAAAAGGATCAAGCATCCATCTCCCGTCACAAAGACATGAATGGCGTCGATAAGGACACGGTTCGCAAGGAATTCCTTAGTGGATTAGAGCATCCAGATAGCGATCCTCGCAAATACATGAAGGCATTCCAGAATTCCGGCTTGCTCAATAGTGTTTTCCCAGGTGTTGAATTTGACCCAGAAGAAATGCCAGAAGACTTCCGTGGCGACCGTTGGTTGGCTCCGTCTTGGGTTCTTCGCAATAACGATCCAGAAGATGTCAAGAAGATGCTTTCTGGCGGTGGTTGGTCCAAGCAAGAGTCTGGAGATATTGCTTATTTGGTCAAACTGTATCAGTGGGGAGCCAAGAATAAGTTCGACCCTAAAGACTTCTATGACATGAAATCTGCTCACACAGGCTTGACCAAGAGCAAGATTCGTGAATGGATGCAGATGGCCAAAGCTCACGGTCCAGAAGTCGATAACTTCCTGAACCATGACGACAAAGACTTAACTCCATATTCTCATGGCGATGATGGCAAGAGAACCGTCAATCCAGAATATACGAAGTTCTTGGGACGTGCGCCACAAGGTAGTGAGTTTGATTCTGTCAAGCGAAACCTTTCAACTCAGCGTTGGAAAGACAGTCTGAATAAACTAAAGAGTGGCGGCAAGTCACCAGCGGCACAACCGCCCGAAGGTGGAGACGATGAATAAATTCAGGGAATGGCTCGAAATTCAGGGAATGGCTCGAAATTCATGAGGCGGCGACCAGTGGTTGGACCAATCCATCCATCAATCCATACAATTATGGCGGCAAGGCCGATATGCCTCAAATCAAATATTGGTTGGACAATATGAAGAAAACCAGCCCTGGATTTGATCCCCTTCAGGGAATGCCGAATATCGTGGCAAATGCCAATACACACGGCCTACCTGATTTTATTCCTGGTGCGGAACGACCACTCAGCATGAAAATGCTGGCAATCATGCAGTCTTGGGGCTTCAACAAGCCAGAAGAGTTTGGAAAATGGTGGCGAGCCGGTGGCCGAGAAACCGTAGAAAAAATGTACCACGGACAATAATCTCTTTACAGAAATGAGGCCCGGTGGTACAATACGGGCTATCATGAGCAAGCAACAAACCCTCGAAAAATGGCTCCCGAAGCCCCGCAACCGCAAAAAGCGGTTGGTGATCTACGACTTCGACGGAACCCTGTTTAATTCTCCCGACCGAGAAGCTGGGGAACTTGCGTACCTGGAAGCAACCGGGAATACGCTGCCGTTCCCTGGTTGGTGGGGTCGATTGGAATCTCTGTCACCACCCATCGTCCCGGAAAAGCCAGGAGAAGAGTGGCTGATTGCAGATACCATTGCTGCATATCGGGAAGATTCCAAGGACGACGAAACCGAACTCGTCCTTATGACAGGTCGTCCGTTCAAGAATCGCAAGCGAGTTATTGCGATCTGTGAACATTTCGACCTGATCTTCCACGGTCACTATTTCAGGGGTCAACCCGGACAAAAAGGACGGGATACACTGGAGATAAAGTCGAACTTTATCGCCGAAGACCTTATGCACGAAGGACTTACGGTGCTGGAGATTTGGGAAGATCGGCCTGAGCATACCAGTGCATTTTTCACCTTAGCGAAGCGTTGGAAGGCTAAATTCACTCATTTGGAGAGAATCGTTATTCACGATGTTTTAACTGGTGAGAAACACAACATTTAATTAGCCCTCCCTGCCAGTATATACCCATGAGCGAGCCGCCCGGCTTACTCATGGGTTTTTTTCATTGGCATTGGGGGACGAAAATGGATTATCGAGCCTACAGACATTTGGTGTGTATATTAAAGAAAAAATGCCCTGCTGCTTTTCCCGTAAGTGTTCGCCGGGTAAAGATGGTTGGATTAGATGGCGATTGCAGTCTTGGCAAAAAGAAATTCTTCATTCGTATTAACCGAGACATTGTTGAGTCTTCGGCTATTGATACGTTATTGCATGAATGGGCGCACGCCATTGCCTGGAATCACTTGCACGATTCCTTAGACTGGCAAGAATTCGAGAAGCGATCTCATGATGCGTCCTGGGGCGTTGCCTATAGTGAGGTTTATCGAATTTACGAACAATGTTACTTGACGACAGTAAGTGAATCAACCAAGTGCAATAAAATTGGGTACAAATAACTCTTTCAGAGTATGGACTACCTAGTAAGCGCTGAAAACACGCCATATCAACAATGGCAACTTGAACTCCTGATTGAGAGCTTCAAATATCACAATTGTGAAAAAGACCTGCTGGTTTGCCTAGCCGAGTCTGATATGCCAATACACCCTTTGTTTTGGCGCAATATCGCTACACATCTAAGAATTCAAGCCCACGAAAATATAGGCAAGACTAGAGGCTATAAAGGGCTTAACGCTCTCTATGACCTCTCCTGGGCTGTCCAGAGTAAGTGGATCACTCAACCTTTCACTTATATCCCGACAGATGTTGTTTTGAAAAACAAACTCAACATCCAGCTACAATCTGAATTTTCAGAAGTTGTATTCTCTCCTTCCCCATTCTTTACGTTGGAATTAGCAGAAGAAGCAGTTGGTGCATTTTGGGAAATAACAAACAAAACTAGGGCTGACTATGAGACGGCATGGGTTCCACTTGGACCCATCATGGTATTCAACAAGATGCCAGAATACTTTTTCGATAGAGCTATTGTGCTGGCCGAGAAATTGGCACTGCAACAATTGCTAAACAAACAACCTATATGGGAACATACAGCTACTCTGGCCTGGGCTATGAACCTATCAGATTTTGTAGGACAACTCTTGTTAAGAGGGGACTACACTCTGACTATGACCATGATGGATAGCAGCAATTCGCCATTTGTTCATTACGAACATGGGTTGCCACCTGTCTTCAATAAGACAATGTTTCAATACGCAGCACCAGACTTCGTATCGTTCGGCGATCCATTTGAAGTGTTGGCTGAGAACTCTCCGACCGAAAGCGCTCACTTTATTTCTGAACTAGCAAAGAGAAGTCTAGCTGCTCGGTAGTTCCGGTTCTTTCCAACCGTGGAATGAAGGACGACCCTGATCCAGTAAATGATGCCCCATCACTCTTGGTTGGCGATTTAACGGCACTGCGGGCTTCTCTTTAACGGCTGGATGCTTTTCCAGCCAGTTATCCAATAAGCTGTCACTGGCATGATATTTTGGATTACGGAAGAAATGTCCCTCGTCGTGATCTTCAAGCCGTGGATTCCAATGTGAATATATGCCCCAAACATATTGAGCAGATTGTCCATGCGCACCAAACATATTGGCAAGCAATTCTTTGACGTTTTTGCCACGTCCCAATTTCTTCTCCCACCGCTTTGGGAAACAGACAATCAATAAGGTATCTTTTTCTGGTGTCAATTTTGTAATTGCTTTTCCAATATCAGATTCGTCTGCCGATGTAGAATTCATGAAGCTGGCTTTCATCAGGTGTCCCTGCATGAAATATCCAGCGAGCTTATGATCGGTGGGCAAAACAAAGAAATAATGCCCTCGCTCCAGACGTGCAAGTTCGGCGTGGCCCGCATCCCGACTTACCGGAGCGAGTTCACTTTCAATCAGAAACTTCTTAAAGCCTTGCAACTCATCGTACATGCTGTTATATATGACCTTCCCATTCGGATTGATTGGGCAACTCTATGAAAGTCGAATACAAAACAGGTTGCATTGAAATAACCACAGACTCAGGCTTTTGTCGAATAAAAGAAATTGCTGAAATATATTTCGTTTGTGATCGCATCAAATCTTTGCTCGATAATTGCACGGACGAAAAAAGTCATCGGGCATATGCGTTCGTTCTTGACGTTCTGAATTCAGCCAAGGACAAACTGATTCTATATCATGAAACAAAAACCTGTCCTTATCCGTACTACGGCTGTCCAGAGTGACGAAATCGACTTTACAAAATGCCGGTCCCTGTGGTATATTCTGTCTCCTTCAATCGGGAGAAAGATCATGTGGAAGGCTTTTTCGTGCCTTGTTTTGGCCCTGCTCGTATCTGGCTGCGCCCCTGAAAAACCCACCGTGAGGACGATTTCATCCATCACGGATATTCAGGGCAAATGGAAAGTCGTTGAAATTACCGACCCGGACGGCAATGGGTTTGAACCAGATGGTAATCTGGTAATGGTCATCGAGGGCGACAAGGCCACTTCCGATGGCCAGCCGCTTCGACTCGAACTCGCCGCCGACAACTCCTATGTGCGGTTGTTCGCAACTGTCAATGGAATTGAAACCAAAGTCGGCGAAGTAGTTGTTGAGCTTACTATTGAAGCAAATCCTGTCCAGATGGTCTGGATGGATCGTGTCAAGACTAAGCAAGTGTCTCTATTCCAAAAGGAACCATAAGTCCAATGGCGAAAACTAAACCCGTGGTAAGTGGTGTTGATCTCACCGGATTGTCCACTGCGCAACTCGAAGCACTGGTCGTAGAGGCCAGAGCAAGGGCAATCGAACAAGGTGAAAAAGACACTAAGGCGGCTGTCAAAGCCCTCAAAGCGTCCGGCGAACTGGATTCCTACAAGAAGGAATTCATGGCTCTCGGAAAGGAAGGCAAGAAGCTGAGTCGGAAAGCCACCTTTGATCTGGTGCTTCCAATTCGATTCACCATCAATACCGAAGGTCCAAATCTGGGCCAAGATGATGGCTTCACCAACATCTTTGCCTATGACGGTGAAGTGACTGAAGATGATCTCTTCATCCATAGATTTGAAGCGAAGCTGACGAAAGACCATAACCTGACTAAGAATCAGGTTGCTGCGCTCAATGAAGTCATTGCCGATTACGCCGAGAATGCCTGCGATGATATTTTCGATGTGATCCCCGAAGAACTTATGGCCCATTACAACGCCTTTGCCGAGAAGGTTACTGCCTTCGTTCAGAAGGCAAGAGCATCGGGTCTGTCCCTGAAAGATTTAGTGTGAGCAATAGTCATGGCTTTTCAAGTATTCCCTGAAAATGCCGATTTGTCCCCTTGCAAACGGGTGAAGTTTGGGATCGACCCGACCTTCCCCCGTTTGCATTTGGGGCATCTTGTGCCGCTACGTCTCGCCAAAAAGATGATGCAAAACGGGCATCAACTCACAATCGTATTGGGAACTTTCACAGCCCAACTCGGCGACCCTTCTGGTCGTGATGCAACCCGGCCAATATTGGCCGAAGATGATGTTGAAGCTAACGCCGAATCCATCTTCGTGCAAATCAAGCAAATACTTGGCGACGAGAACTTCGGGCCAGAGTCCCCAGGAAAATGGACTCTATGCAAAAATGGCTGGCTGCACAATCAGATGACACTTCCCACCTTTATGAAACAGGTGGCAAAGTTCACGCTTTCGCATATGACCAGCCGCAATGCTTTCCAAGATCGTATTGCCAATCAACAATCTATTGGTATGCACGAACTCTTGGTCCCTATCTGCCAAGGCTGGGATAGTGTTGCCCTCCGATCTGAAATCGAAATCGGCGGGCAGGATCAATTGTTCAACTTTCAGATTGCCCGGCATCTGCAAGAAGCAAACGGACAGAAGCCTCAATCCTGCATCATGATGCCTATTATCAATGGCACAGATGGAAGGAAGATGAGTAAGAGCCTGGGCAACTGCATCTTCTTCGATGAAGACCCTAATGACGTATTCGGGAAGGTAATGTCTATTCCTGATGCCGTCATGGAAGAATGGTGTCCTTTATTCTTTGACTTTCAAGTTTTCAATGTTCATCCGATGGACAAGAAGAAGATTCTTGCCGTCGAGATCATTAAACAATTGCATTGCTCGGAAGTCGCTCAGGCGGCTCAGGAACACTTCCTCAAGACCGTCCAGAACAAAGAACTGCCATCGGATATTCCTACGCTACCAGCCTCTTCACTATTGAATGCCGTGGTTGCCTGCTGCAATATCTCGAAAACCGCTGCCCGACAACGACTTAAAGATGGAGCCGTCAAAGTAGACGGCACCAAAGTCTTTGATGAACAATTGTTGCTGCAACCAGGACAAGTTGTTCAATGTGGACGCCGTGATTTCGTCAGGATCAACTAATGAGCAGATTGTACAAGACGGTTTATGTTCTTGCCATACTTTCATTCATTCCAGTGATTTGGATAAGCCTTTCTATTTCCAACCCAGGAAATGTTGTAGGCATATCCGATGGCGATACCATCACCGTGTTGCAGCCTGACAAAATTCAAATGAAGGTTCGCTTGGCCGAAATCGACTGTCCCGAAAAGAAACAGCCATTCGGGAACAAAGCCAAAGAAGCACTCAGCGAGAAAATATTCGGCAAATACGTTAAAGTGGAATGGACCAAAAAGGACCGATATGGTCGAGTTATCGGCAAGGTATATTTGAATGGCAGGTACATCAACAAGGAAATGATCGAGGAAGGCTGGGCGTGGCACTATACGGATTATTCCCATTCGCCGGAAATGGCCGAGGCACAAGAATGCGCCAAAAACCATAAGCTGGGCTTGTGGGCCGATAAACATCCTGTCCCGCCCTGGGACTTCCGAAAGAAGTAATCTGGCCATGTCTGCTTTACAACATGGCTTTTTGTGGTAGAATGGTGAGTCAGGGCAGTTCCAGGTGCTATTGAAGAAGCACTGGACCATATTGATCGTCAAAAGAGAGAGAAGGAATGATGTACACCGCCTTAGTTCTTGATGCAGAGTCTCATGCCAAATTAGTGGCACAATTCGTTGCGCCAAGCGATTGGCAGGTAATTGCTCATCACATGACGATCAACCTTGGTAATGCCGAGGCCGGACCCGCTGCTCAATTCATTGGGCAGGAATTCGTGGTTACAGCCACAACTGTTGGCAAGGATGAACGTGTATTTGCTGTGGGAGTTGCATCAATAGTCCCTAGCAACAACAAGATCAAACATATTACCGTGGCCGTCAATGTGAACGGCGGGGGTAAAGCGAAGCATAGCAATGAGTTGACCAATTGGACGCCGTTGGCACAGCCACTCGTACTTCGTGGTGTTGTCCAAGTCGTCCAGTAAAAAGAAGGAAGAAGAAGATATGCTTTTTGAACTGTTTGTGGTGGGTACTTTTTGGTTTTGGGCGCTGATCGCCGTCGAATTCATTTTCCTGATATACTTTCTGGAACGTGAACGGTATGTGGCAGCGCCCTTCTCACTATTGCTCGTGATGGGCTTGGTGATTTTCGGCGGCTCCGGCCTGGGGGATGCAGTCAGGTGGGTGTATCATAACCCCGCCTATACTGTGGCGGCTGTTCTTGGTTATTTCCTGTTCGGTACACTCTACGTCATTTCTCCGTATGTCGGAAAATGGTGGTGGTTCGTTCGAGATGTTCGTGACCACAACCGGGACCATAAGCAGTCTTGGCTTGCAGAAGTTGGCCCCCAGCCGGGCGCAGCATTGCTCTTTGTCCAAAATAACACGGATCGCTCCACCATCAGCCATCACAGCAGCCATCAACAAGCCATTGATAAGGCGACTGAAGAATTGAACGCATGGACGGCCTCCAATGGCGTTATGACCGAAGCCCTTCTTCCGTATTGGAAGTCCTATCAACAGGAATCTACCTTTTCGGATTGGTTTGGTCGCCGGATCAGCATTGAAAAGCCGACTCCAGATAAGTTCAAGGCACGCATTACTGCATGGATTGTGTATTGGCCACCGTCCTTGTTTTGGACTCTGCTCAACGACCCGCTTCGTCGCATCGGTCGTATGATCTACGAAGGTGTTGCCGATATTCTCAAGAAGATTTCTGACTCGGCTTGGAAGGACGAAGACAAGCTGGGCTGAGACTAAATAAGGTATGGACGACAAGCGATTCTATCGAAAGCTGAAGCAAGAGGTCAAAAAGACGGGAAACCGTAAACTTCGACGCTTCTTGAAAGATGTGTCCGCTGACCCTGGTGAGTTCGACTACGGGTCAGCGGAATCTTCTGCTCTCAATGGTAGAGACGGAAGAAGGAAACGTCATGATAAGCAAGAAGAAAAAAACATCAACGAAGTGGATGGTCTTGCCAATTCCGAAGAATCCGATAAAACTGACTGTTCAGAGTCTCCTCAAGAGTCTTGAGGAACATAAGAACAAGAATAAGGACAAGGACAAGAAGCAACCAGCTAAGAAAAAACCAACTCATCGTACCATTGACGATGACTGGACGCCGCCTTGGTAATCGTTTCCACTTGATAGGAGAAAATTCGTGCCGAAGAAAGTCGTGAAAGAAACCCCGACCACTCGCAATGACCTTTCGGGGTTCGGCGTCAATGTGGTGAAGTTGACCGATCCACATACGTAAGAAGTCTTAGCCTACATCGGCAGACTCAATGGCGAAGAGAAGGTCCACTTCTCCAAGCCCGTCAACTTCGATCAGTTGGAAGCTGTTTTTGAACTGATGCAGAAGAAGAAGTTCACGAAACACATCTCCAATGAACGCTTTGACAAGGCGCAGGAGTTCGCCGACCGGAAGTTCTCGTAGTCTGGCAATATTCCGAAAAACAAAGGCCCGATAAGGCTTAAATAGCTTATCGGGCCTTTTTCGTTTTTGGAGTAATATGCCAGCAATCAATTATTGGACAAATCGTAGAGGCAAGAGGCTTACTACCCGTGCTATAAATGGAATGTTACTGAAGTTCGTCGGACATAAGTTAAATCCTATTGACTACTTGTTTACATCAATGCGCAAAGTTGTTGTCAAATATTTCAAAGCCCACCCGGACGAATTGAAGAATTTCTCAAATGGCAATGATCCGTTCGACTATAACTTTGAAGTGGAAGAACAAGGTGGATATGTAACAAACGTCGATTTCCAGGCTTGATATACCCGTTAAGGGATGCCCTATTAAATCACGGGTGTCCTATCGGGTGGACGTATTAACTATTTTTGCCCCATTACATAAATCTTAATGCCATCTTACGTCCTCATCGTTAGTTTGCCCGTTCATGACCGATTTCACCATCGCCGTGTATCGCCCCACTGAGGCTCCCTCTAACACTCTGCCCAAAAGTACAATCAAAGCCCGCAAGCTGGCGAACTTCATCGAACGATACCGTCGCCTCGACGCCGCTAATGCTTTTATCGTATCTTTGACATGAAGGAACGGAGCCAGCCTCCTGCGATCTCTCATTCGCTTTCTAAGCTCTCCTCAGCTAAAGACGACGAACTATCCCATTCATCCCAAATAGACCGCCACAGCTTATTGGAGGGCTTCCTGGAGGTCTTCTCGATCTGTATCCTTTCCATAGGTTTCTGCTCGTACTCGACTTCCCATCCCTTCTGACCGAGATTGTTCTTGGCGTCCATCTCCCACTGTGGATCGCAATGTTCTGGCCGCTCCTTATAGTTGCAGCGATAAATGGCAAATGAATTCAGCTTTAGGGCTGCGTCCTCCATTGTCTGCCAGAACCAATCATCATCATAATTGGGGGTACTCAATACAATAGCACTGCCGCCCGTACTCAAACAAGGCCACATGGCTTTCCAATGCTTAGTCATATCCTTGATGAAACTGGCCTCGTCTACAATCAATAAACTGACCGACTTGCCGCACGCCGCTTCCGGCGTATAGAACTGCATCGCACTATCTGTATCCGGGAAAGACTTCTGATGGGAATTTGTCATCTTCATGACGTTGCCCTTCATCCATTCCGGTAAATGGTCAATGACTCGCTTCACGATCCGATCACAGACATCACAGGATGCACGATCCGATGGAGATAACCACAATACCCGCTGATCCAACCGGAACAAGCACTTCCAGAGTCCATAAATCGCTAACTCCGTCGTAAAGCCGCCCTGCCGAAACTTACTGAATATGGAGAAGCGATTATCCTCTACATGCTCATATAAACGTACCTGATAAGGATGCAGTTTGAACGGCTGTATTTCCGTGTTGACACCCTTGGTAACGTATATCTTTACATACTGCTCACAGAAATAGGGAAAGTCTGCGGCACACTTGGCGATCTCGTCGCTTTGTTCTCTGGTTAGCTTTGGCATAAGGCGTCTTCCTAATTAGGGCAACCTTATGTAGTCATCTGGTTAGAATCCATAGACCTTCTTGCACCAGTCGGCCCCGAAATAGTCCCTGGCGAACTTCCTGAGTTCTTCGGCTTCGGGTAAGGTTCTCACTTTCTCGACATATTCCAATGCACTTCTGATTGGATCACTATCGTCCCCGCCATGTGGAATATCATGATGGTGCAAATGTTTCTTTAACATATTGCCGACTTCCTCCGGTTCTGCTTGCATAATAACTCGCTTCTCAAAGGGTGCGGCCAACCGGAAGGTACGCTCGATGTTCCACATCATGAACGCCTTCATTTGTTTGTCATCGTAGTCTGGGCAGGTCTTCTTGACGGTCATGGCCAGATACATGCAATACACATTGAAGTTATGTGCCTGGAGCAATTCGTAATACCAACCCTGGTGATTCAGTTCTCTCCCTGTTTCACTTCCATTGGTATAGGCGATCCATTCATCAAAGAGATACAATGGTCGATCATTCCAGCCACTTGTTTGTTGGACCAGATACAACTGGTAACTTGGTCCTCGGAGAGCCTGGGGAATCTTCAGGGCAATAGCCCGGATGGTTGTCTTGGGTTCGTAAATCACGCAGGCTCGGTCTTGTAAACAATAGAAGCCGTTGACCTTGGATGCGTCTTGGTGTTTATTGCGGATATTGCTATTGATGCCGTGGGTGGTTTCGTGCGACCAGGTTACTTTGTTGCCATCGGAATATTGATGTCCGGCTGGCATATGGGAGTCAATATCCTGGAGGATTTTCCCCAGGGCTGTATTTTGTACATTGCGGACTTTAGGCCAGGAATCAAACTGAGGTTCTACTGGCATGACTTCAGGTGGCGTGGCTGGAGGATTTTCCGGTGGAGTTGGGATTGGCAGCGTGGGCTGTTCTTGAATAATGGGTGCGTCATGTCGTTTTTGTTTGTACGCATAGCCAATTCCCAAGGTGAGAATAATGGCGACCATCAAGAGTTTGATTTTGCTGTCACCCATATATTGTTCCTTTAGTTCGGCGACTTATCCGGGCAAATGAAGGTATAGGGATAAACCTCCATTGCTCGTAATAGAGTACAAAGGTATGTGTTCCCGCAGGCAATTCCGTCCATGTCGGTGGCCCAGGACCAACATCCGATGAATGTTTCCTGAGTCATTTCATATAAAGTCCCGCTCCCTGGATTGGCGATCATGAGTTTTTCCGGGGTGAATCCATAAACAACAATGTAGTGCCACAGAACTTCACCGCTTCTTACAAGAACAATACAAGGTTTGCCTTGTGCAATATGGTGCTTTAGTACATCCAGATTGCCATATTTCATCGAAGTGGGCAAACCGAACTTGTTCATGGCTATGGGGAGGTAATCCGGGCTGGTCATGCCTATGTCTTTGCCGTTTTGGTTAAACCAAACTGTTTTGCTGTGCTTCTTTACTTCATCCGGGGTTACTCTTATATCATAATGGTGAAGAATCATGGCAGCAGAAGTGGGACCACAGGTGATGTGATCCGGTTGTTGCAGGGGCGAATTGAATTTTATAACGTATTCATCGGGATGGGTGCGTTCTTCAGCCCCACATAAATACACAATAAAAATGCCTGAGAAGAGGATGAAAAGAATCGTCCATTCTTTTCTATTGGGAATAGGTAGTTTCATGTTTTACCTGATTACAGATCAAGACAATAAGACCTGGAGAGATATTCAGTGGGGTACAAATGTCACTCACGAAGAGGAAAACCCTAATTATCACTTTGTAGTTTACAATAGCCCCCAGGTCGCTTGCTATATGTATCCCTGTTATGAGGGAACCAAGAATCCGAAACTTTGGACTGCGGCTGGAGAGCATCTTGTTCGGGATGAAGGGTTCAGGAGTAAATTCGAGAAACTCACCACGGTCAATGAGATTCCGATCACGCTCCCCACAAACGAACAGCGAATAACCTTCGCAATTCTCTGTGCCATGAACTTGGTATTGAATCCCGTGTTTCGTGAGTGGGCCTTAAAGTATCTCCGTGGCGAAGATCAGACCAAAGAATCTGCACATGCAGTAAATGAGAAACTAATTGCTCAGATGGGGACGCAGGTTCCACGGGAGCATGAATACGTTTCTTGCTGTCATGCTGTTTTGGCGGCGGTCATGTTGGATGACCCTGCTTTGTTTGCTGCCAATGCCGCTCACCGAGCTTATCATGATTCACTTGATCTGGCTTCGGCATTAAGTCTCGAACAAACTGCTCAGATCGTTAATATGGTATCGGCGGTAGATATCGCAAACTTGTTGGGATAATTGATAATGCTTTCGCATAGCAGGGTTGGGGCTTCTCCCCAACCATTGCTCTACCCTGGGAGAAGATATGACAATATTAAAAGGGTTCTCGCCATCTAATACTGTGACTTCTTATAGTGGCAGCACTATTGGCTCTGGCTATTATTCAAATCCAATCACGCCACGGGAATTTGACAATCGAAACTTTGGAAAGCCCACCGAAGATTACGATGAATTCTTCAAGAAAGCAGACAAACACATCGCTCGGAAGCGAATCAAAGAAACTTCTGAAGTGCCTCCGGTTGAAGAGAAGTTCCGCAAGTTTGCCGTCGCCGTCTCTGATGCTCCCCAGCCCACCCATTTCCTACACGATACCGTGAAAGACAATCCAGAAGTATTGAAGCGTGAAAACAAAAGTCTAATTTATGATGCCTTGACGCAAGTTACTGGACTTCCAGCGGACTTGTTGCCTTTGCATGATGCAATCTTTCCAAAAGACGAAGAAGTGCAGGATGCGGAGCTTCGGACGCCAGTTCACGAGAAGTTTTGGTGGGATCATGATGTCATTGAGGATGAATTCCGGCATAAACCAGGAATGTGGGCCACCATTGACGAGAAAGTTGAATATTACTTTAACAGAAAGGAAAAAGATGAGCAAACCGATTGATTACAACGACTATTTCAAAAATGCTGATGCCCATATCGCCAAGAACCGTATCAACAAGGTTGTAGACGTTGACGAATATATGCAGGAAGCCGATCAGAAGATTTCCCAGAAGCGATCTGAAAAGAAGCTGCCAGACATTGATGGACACATGCGGAATTGGGCTTTGAAAGAAGACTGGAGACGGCCTTGGTGTGGCAATGACTACTTCAACAACCCAGAGATGTATTGTGGTGCGATTAAACGCAGACTAGAGCATGAAATCGGGAGCTTCTACAATAACTTCCCTGATGGTGTGCCTGAGAAGCCTTGGTACACCATCTTTCCACCTGCCGAACTCGTCCCTATGCACGATGCTGTATTCTCTGAAGACATGCAGCCGGAACTCCTGGACCCAAAGCCAGAACCAAAGAGAATCAAGCGTTGGTGGGATGAGGATGTATTGCGAAACGAAGAAGAAAACACCTTGAAGGACTACAACGCCAAATTCCGGGCCGAATGGCTTGTTAAGAAGTGGAAAGAAGCCGAAATAAAAAATAAAAACCTCTACATGAAAAATGTTTCTGATTATTCATATATTGCATGATGAAATATATGAATCAGTTAATTTGCGGCGACTGCGTAGACCTAATTAAAAATCTGGACGATCAATCTATTGGGCTATGTGTTACTTCTCCCCCATATGCAAATCAAAGAAGTGGAGACTCCTCGACGGGAGCAGTCCTTTACTCAGGAGTGAAGGAATCAGAATTTCCCGCATGGACAGTTTCTTGGATGTCGGCTCTCAAACCTAAATTAAAACCTGACGCTTCTGTTTTTATCGTAATTCGCCCTCATCTTAGAGATGGGCAAATTTCGGATTACACACTCCGCACCAGACTCGCCCTTAGAGAAAATGGCTGGAAGGAATGTGACGAACTCATTTGGTACAAGCCTGACGCCCCACCTTTGGGGAGTAACATTCGACCTAGACGCACTTGGGAATCAATTCATTGGTTTTCCCAAAGTTCCAAGCCGTTCATAGACTTGTATGCTTGTGGGAACAAAAGTTCTGTCCGAACTGGTGGATTTGCGGGATCAGAAAGATTTGGCGAAGGAGTTATCGCCGCAAATGGTCAAATCAAACAGCTAAAAGCGGGAACCAGTCGAATTTCCGACGTAATTACAGTGGCGGTTGGTTCTCTGCCCAAGGGCGTCATGCACCCAGCCATGTTTCCAAATGGAATCGCAGATGCGTTGATTCAAACATTTTCCAAACCAGGGGATTTGGTGCTGGACCCGTTCATGGGAAGTGGTCAGACTGCTTTGTCTGCAATAAGTTACGGCAGAAACTACGTCGGGTTCGATCAATCTGAAACGTATGTTTCTTTGGCAAACTCCAGAATTCAGATGCAAAATTCTTCTTCTTCTGCTTTACAGCAGTCTTTTCCAGTGGTATAGTTCCGGCATGACGCTGATTGGAGGTGTTCCTGCGGCGAACTTCACAGACAAGAAAGAGGAATCGAAAAATGGCTCAAAAATGGCAGCTTCACCGAAATGGCGACGTAAGCGTTGGCAATTTCCGCTTCACTGGACCGTTCAAAGAGGTTCATGGATGCTATGAAACGCATGTCTTGGGAGTAACCCTCCCGGTCTTGATTGCTACGGTCGCAGAAGAGGAGAGAAAGACCGATCCGAACAACCCCCGATTGCTGGCGGCTGAAAAAGCCAAGATCAATGGGAATCTGACCGCAGCAGGCCAAAAGCGGATCAAGCAATACCTGAGAGGCGAACTCAACGGAGCAGAAAACTCTCAGTTGGCGAAAGGTTCAAAGCAACTGGAGTCCAGTATTGAACTCCACGGTGGTCAGAATGAATCTCTCTGGCTGTGCAATAAGGTTGTCATTGAAGGCAATCGTCGTCACGCCCATCTGGGCGATGCTGTGTGTGTCGTTTACCCAAACGAAACGACCGCCGAACAAATCTTCTCCATTGTGTCCCAACGGCATATCGCTGGGCCTATGGAATGGGCCAGCTACGCCAAAGCGAAAGAAGCAACCCGTGCTTTGACGGAGTTCGGCTGGGACATGAAGAAGATCGTGGTCAACTTTCAGTTCCAGTCGGAACAGGCCGCTATGAAATACATTCACAGTTATATCTGGTACGAGAAGTCTGGTCTGGATGACATTACTCAGTGGAGTAAATTCCACCACGCCTACGTTCCCACGTTGATCTCTCACTTTGGATATTCTCCAGAACTCAGAGAGTTCGATCCGACGCAGCGTCGTCCGGCCAATCCCAAAGTTCCTCATCCTCATGAGGTTGACGACATTGCTGGACAAGTGACAGACTTCAACTGGTTGGTCGGACTGATCCGAGACAACAAGGTGACGGATTGTCGCCATTGTGATGGAATCGTAGCTCCGGCTATTCGTGAAGCCAACACGACTTATGGAGAGAAGGTGTTGGAAAAACTCCAACGCAATCCGGTGGTCGTGACTGTTCGTGGTGGACGGGGCAAGCCCACCAAGAGTGTTTCTCCCGCCCAAGATGCTTGGAACTATCTCAAAGAGTCGCATCAAGACAATGCCCTCGCCAAAAAGGTGAAGGCATTGGAAGAAGAACTGAATGCTATTGGGGACTCGGCGGCGAAGCGAAGGCCATATCAGGCCAACAGTGTGGACAATCACACCCTTCGCAGTAATTTGGAGTCGCTTCAGGTCGCTGTCACCAAGCTGCACCAATATCTTCCTCAGTATGGAACTTTGGGACAAGCCAGGGACGTTGGTTAAATTCCAACCATTCTGAATGGTGAAGATGGCTGGACTAAACATAGTCCAGCCATCTTCAATTCTTCAATGAAGTCAAGCAGTTCTTTGTCAGCCTTGAACCACTCTCCACGAACTTTTAATCGCTTGAACTTATTGTGTAAGGCACTTTCTGTGCCTCTGTCTCCTTCGGCAACCAATAGAACTTGCAATTCTTGGGAATTTCCAACCTGCAATTCAGAAACTCTGTTTCTTGTAATGGTTGAATAACCGATTTTGATGTTGCCACGAAATCTTCGTTCCTTCAAAAAATACACCACTGTAAATGCCCGTTCATATATGGTCCGCTGGATAAACCATTATATGAATGAAAAAAAAATATGTGGGATTTATTGAACGACCGGACTGAACACCATGCGTTCGCCGTCCATGTCTAAACTGTAGAGGCCCCGCCATTTAACCCTACCAGGGCCAGAATTTTTGCCCCGGCGATTTTTTTCGGGATGGCCTTACACAAAAAGTCAAAATCGCACCAGGACATACTCAAAATTGCCGATTTGCGATTTTTGTTTTCCCCGGCCAGAATTTTTCTTTTGGACATTAAAAGGAAAACACAGTCATAGCGTGGGGGAGGGGGTGGCTAGGTCTATTGTACCCAATGTTTTCTCGCATAATTGTTTTATTTTTATTTATGCAACATTGTTATGTCTATTGTACCCTATGTTTAATTGAACAAAGAAGTGCATGGTCTATGCCATGCACTATGCACCATAGGGTACACTAGACCTACGCCACCATCAGTGGCCATAGTTGAAGCCATACCATAGCGTGCTGCCATCGCTGCATTGCAGTTCGACATCGCAGAAGCCACAGCAGCCATCGTCCTTGATTGCGGCATAGGCTGCAACCTGCTCGGCCTGCTCTGGCACAGCATAGCGACGGTTATCGCTAAACTCGTATTCGTTGTTGTCGTTGTGTTCCGTCTCCCATGCGGCCACGGCATCACGTTGAGGATCGGTCAGTTGGTTGTATTGCATCGCAGTGTCTCCCGTTCTGAGGTTGTTCGTACACTCACTAGGGTACACTGGACCTACGAGCATCGGCCTTTGCCTTGGCTCGGTCGCCCTTCTTGAATCCCTTGCCCGTTGTTGTGGCCCTCATCCTTTGCTCGATCATTCTCCTCGTCAGCCCTCTCCATCATATCCTCTTCACGTTGAAGACGAGCATTCTCAGTATCCTCTTCATCTTCTCGGTTACTCAACTTCCAACGATCATAATTCCTGAATTGATCTCTCATCGTAATTCTCCTCTCAGTAAGGTTCGATTTCAAACAGTCCGAAACGGTCTCCATCGTAAGAATACGCACACTGGTATCCTTTTCCGTCGTAAGTTTCTCCGACGACAACAGCTTCTTTGTTCGTGATTCTCTTGGGTGCCGTAATCAGGTCCAGTACGTCTGACGAGTTACGCATCCTCACTTGAATGATCTTAGAAATGATCCAAGTCCCTGACATAGTATTCCTTTGCTTTGTGAGATTGGGCTTGCAGGGGCCGGGATATTTCACCCGGCCCCCACGCCCAAACTTACTGCCACGGGCCTGTTGTGAGCATGACTCACTCACCGCAACCAGCCACCCTCTAGGGTACAATAGACCTACACAAACATAAACAAAAAGAAAGGGCAGCGACTTGCTGCCCTTTCTTGACGATTAGAAATCGTCGTAGAATGCGAGTTCATACTTGAGCTTGACTTCCTCAAGTATCTCCTTCGGGTTGCGTCCGTCCGGCGTGTCAACTGCCGGGGGCTTTTGTCCTTCAGGATACCAAACCCGCAGGGGGAATTCGGTGAACATGATTGCCACGCCACGGCCACCCGTGCCGGGCAGCGGGTTGCCGAACAGCGGGTCAAGGCTGGAAGGCCCAAGGCATTCGATGCGAGCGTAGAGCTTCATCTTGCCATAGTTGTGGATTGAAGACCGCAGGGCCATCACTGGCAGGTTGCTGGCGTTATTCTCAAGGCGATACTGAAGGGCCGGGGTGAAGACGTGGAACGCACGCTTGACACCGGGGACAGCTTCGATGATTTCCGATACCAGCTTGACTTCAGTAGTGGCCATAACTCAGTTCCTCATTCGCAGGGGGTTGTCGTTCGTCCGTGTTGGACACCCTCTAGGGTACACTAGCCCTAAGCAGGGCAAGGGCATGGTGTTGCCGTTGCCGTGACCGTCGTTGCCTTTGGCTGACGTTGCCACGCCTTCTCGAAGCCGACTTCATAGAAGAAGTAGGCAATGGTCGTGGCGATCTTCGCAACAGCGGCCCCGACAAGGGCGACTTTCCAATCGACCCCAGCGCTCAGGTTGCTGATGAAGATGATAAGCCCGCTGACGACAAGCCAGCCGAACGTCTTAGCCAATACTCGCATGGTCGATCCTTGAGTGAAGATGATTGATCTCAACACCCACTAGGGTACACTGGACGTACCCTAGTGTTGCCTTTCGTTGACTATTTGGGCGGGTAGATGTAGGCGTTGACGCCGACAACGACTTGCTGGCCGTTGACTACGGCTTCGGTTGCCTTGTTGCCGCTGCTCGTGGCAACCACGAGCGTCTTGCCCGTGGCGCTGGGCCGAGGCGGGTTGAGAGGAAGGCGAATCACGAGTTCGTTGCCTTCGATGGTCGCAGACACAGCCATTGCAGTTCTCCAGAGTAAACAGGTTTCGTTCTCTTCGACACACCCACTAGGGTACAATAGACCTACACAAACTCAGAAAGAAGAAGGACAGGGAGGCTTTCCCTGTCCTTCGTTGCCCTTAGCCTTCGTAGTCGCCTCCGTCGTAGTCGTAGTGGTCATTGAAGGCATCGCCCTCGAAGTCTGTGAGTTCCTGACGTTCGAGGATGAGGTCACGGGCCAGTTCGCCGTCGTCATCCTCAAACTCGTCATCCTCGAACTCGTCATCGAAGTCTTCTTCGAGTTCGCTCCAATCTTCGAGCAGTTCGGGCGGGGAGGTTTCGTCTTCAAAGTCTTCGTGCCAACCGTTAGCCATCGCAGTTCTCCGTTGAAAGTTTCGTTCCATCACACCCTATAGGGTACACTAGGGCTAAATGGTGATGACCACGACATCACCTTCGATGTCGTGGGGGATTTCGCCCGCCAGCACCTTGCCGGTGCCTTTCAGTCATCTGACAGAGCAGCCCGTTGTTGGGTTGCTCGTGTCCGCTGACGGTTCGTGCGGCGGTCGGCGTGTGTGCCTGCCCCGCCACGGTGTTGTTGGTGTCCCTTCGCCACTTCCCACGGTGGAAGAGGTGGCAGAACGATTGTTGTTTTCTGGTTGTCCTTTCGTGCGGTCGTTGCGTACATGGTTTGTCTCCTTTTTGTTGGTGTCCTTGTGAGATTGGGCTTGCAGGGGCCGGGATATTTCACCCGGCCCCCACGCCCAAACTTACCACACCTTATAGGGTACACTGGACCTAGTTGGTGATTTTGAACGTAGCGACGACTTGGGTACGGCCATCGCCATTCTCCCGAATTTCGACGCTTAGTTCCCGGTGGTAATGCTCACGGGGAGCTTCACAATGCTCACGGGGGCTTTCCCATTGTCTTGGAGCGGCGCATCCTCCGAACAGGAGGAATGCGACCGCTATGATTGCCAGCTTCATGTTTTCATCCTTGGCGGCGTTTGAGTTCGGCGAGTGCATAATGCACTTCGTCGGCATAGTATCCAGCGTTTTCGCCTTGCGGGTTGACCGTGGAGGCTTCGTTGGCGTCATTCGCAATGAAGTTCAGTTCAGCAGGCGACTTCGACCGCAGGCCACGTTGGTAGGCGGCATGATCCATTTTCTTCGGCATAGCTTATCTCGCAGGGGGTGAAGTGTTCCTTACACCCACTAGGGTACACTGGACCTATCGGTAGTTGTCGGCTTTGACCTTTAGTCCAGATAGAACATCCTGCAAATGATCCAACCAATTGACTGGTTGAACCTCTACAGCCCCCGGACGAGGCTTATATGGAAACCTACGGCGTTTCCATGCAGGCAATTTCATGATTGCAGTTCGGGTCATAGCTTTGTCTCGCATAGGTGTTTGTCCTTCACACCCACTAGGGTACAATAGACCTAAACATAAACAAAAAAAAGACGGGCATTGCTGCCCGTCCCTGCCTTACGCTGTCACGAAGTTGAGTGTTCCATCGACTTCGACAGACACCATTTCCTGGCCCATGTCGCTGGCGATTTCCTTCGCCAGTTCGTTCACTTTGTCCAGTTTGGTCAGCCCCTCTTGATCGGTGAACGCTTGAACGATAATCACGTTCTCTTCGATCAAGCCGTGTTCGGGCGAATACCATCCCCCTTGCCCGTTGTAGGTCGTAAACCCACCAAACAGGTTGGCCAGCTTGATCTTGCTGGCCCGCACCCACCGTTCGATCATATCAACCGGGGCGGGTTGATTGCCGTTGACAGTGGAAGGAATGTAAATCGCAATTTTGTGGCTCAACATCGCATTGCCTTTCGCAGAGGACTGAAGTGTTCCTTACACCCTCTAGGGTACACTGGACCTAGCCCCAAACTTCTTTCAATAGTTTAGCAGGCGGGTCTTCGAGTTGTGACGGAATCTCAAAGGATTGCAGCGTCAGGAACGTGGGAATATCCTGCCCTTCGGGTATCCGCAGGATGGTATCCTTCGGCTTCACGTTCAGGTCATTGGCCGCAGCTTGCCAGCCTTCGCCATTGTCCCCGATGAGGATCATGTTTCGCAGGCCGAACGCATTGTGGTTGCTCGACACAGCCACGACTTTCAATTGAATCATTGTCATTCTCCGCAGGGTTGAGTGATCGTTACACCGTCTAGGGTACACTAGACCAATCCGGCACTCTGACGCTCCACCTTTCTTGAATTTCTTCACGTTCAACGTCGGTTATCAATTGCAGGCCGTTATAGGCAGCAAACCGTTCGGCGCTGACTCGGTTCAATTGAATTCTAATGCTGCCCGACAAGCCGCCAGCACTGGCGGTGAAATAGTGTCGATAGCGTCCCTCTTGGCATGTTTTGACACCATCGCCACCATAGCTGATCTCATAGTCCAGAGTTGTTGGCTGGACCAGAAATACTTGATCGTTTCCGTATGCGTCTTTCATCATGCCCTCTAGGGTACACTGGACCTAGCATTCAGCGAAGAAGTTCACTGCCCTTTGCAGGAGGGTCAAGGTGTTCAATTGCAGTGACACACGTTTGGGCGTGCCGCTGACCAGATACCACTTGTAAAACAGGCCATAATACCGGCTGATTTTGTTCCGTTCGGCTTGGGTGAATGTTGCTTCCCATCGGCGTTTGTGGCGTCCTGCGCTCTTCTTGTCCCATCCTTCCACGATGACGGGATAGGCAACGGACTTTTGAAACATTTCACCGCTGAACACTGGCAGCAATTGCATACCATTGGGGCCAGTGGTGATATTGTCCATCTCGACATATTCCGCAGGGCTTTCGGGCCGCATGTCCATCGACTTCGTGTTGCGTATTTCGCCAATATCATGGTCAAACACGGCTCGATCCTCCAAGTATTGCAATTGTGTTCTGTGTCTCATACCCACTAGGGTACACTGGTGCTACGTTTGCCATTCTTGCGAGTGGCTTTGTTTGCCAGTCGCTTGCCGAATGGTCGAAGGTGTTTGTGATACCCGACAGAGGCGTGGGCTTTGGTTGCCCCTTCAGTTTTTCGCATTGTTGTTCTCCTGCTTCATAGGGTACACTACGGCTACCTTACACACTCTCCCCTTGCGGGGTTGTAGGCGTGTTCTGACGCCTCGTTGTTCGGGCAAATGCCCTACAGTGTAAGCAGACAGCGGAGGGCATCGAACCCCCGTCTTCCCATCCTCTCAAACCAACGCTGTACACACGTTGGCCGCATTGACCGTGGACCCCCGATCAATCGCTACGATAATGATGGTTGCTCTAGCCAGTTGAGCTACGCCGCCATGTTGTTCGCTTGTTACACCCACTAGGGTACAATAGACCTACGCAAACAAAAACAAAAAAAGGGCAGGTTGTCCTGCCCCACGCATTTGCTTTCGGCTTGCCCAAGGCCAATGTTTGGGAGGCACTTCATTCACACGTCAGCCAGCACAATGCTGCCCATTGCTGACGTGCGGCCATCGCTTTGCAGTCCCGCCCCGCTCTAACGTGGATGACTACGCCGGGGAGTTAGCGGACTTCAGACATTCATTGGAAGGGGTTCCTTTATTCTGATTGATTGGCTTGCCCAAGGCCGTTGTTTGGGAGGCGTTACACTGTATAGGGTACACTGGACCTAAGCCGCAGCGACCTTCTTGACCTTGATGACCTTGATCTGGGTCAGTTTCTTGTACCGGATGTTGAAGGTGCCGCCTTCACGTTCGGCGTCCTGCTTGTTGATCTGCCGCCCATCGTCCGGGTGGCCGAAGGACTGAATCGTGAAGTCCTTGCCAGCGTCCCAGGCCGCTTGGACTTCTTTGCCGTTCTTGTAGTCACGACCGTAGGAAGGAACCAGAGTGATACCCATCGCAAATCTCCGTGTTGAGGAAGGTTGTTCGTTACACCCACTAGGGTACACTGGACCTGTGATTTCAGGGGAGTTTCCTGCTTGGCATAGCCGCTCGTTGGCTCCCCCGCAGACTGGCCTAGTCTGCGTTGTATTACTTCAGGTAAACGATGCCGTTTGGCTGGATGGCCTTGCGGAAGTCAGCCTCGAAGACGTTGCCCCGTGCGTGCTTGGCAGGGGCCTTGAACCCGGCAGGCTTGTGAATGTCACCCGCCTTGATCGCTCCCAGCGTCTTCGTGTGGCCGTCTTGCAGGGCAATGAAGGCATAGACCGAAGAAACGACTGGCGGGCCTTCGTGCGGCACGTCCAGAGACACGACACGCACCCATTTGTCGCTGATGAAGTCGGCACGGTGTTGTGTCGGCTTGGCGAAGGTGAATTTCTGTCGCTCCCAATAAGCGGCAGACACTTCGTCAGCGGCCTTCACAAACTCAGCAATCTGTTCTTTCAAGTCGGCCATGATCGTTGTCTCGCAGGGTTGAGTGGTTGTTACACACACTAGGGTACACTGGACCTAAATTGTTTTTAAGCCGCTCTTTTCTTTTTTGTTTCTACCTTTGCGATTTCGAGATCAATCCAATGACCCTCACGCAAGACTTGGATCGCTTCGCCAGATGCAGCCAAGGATTTCAGAATCCAGAAAACGACACGCATATTTGGCGTCTCTATTTTTGTTGTGATTCCAAAGACTCTGAATTCAAAAACTTCCATGTGCAATCTCCAATGGTTGGCAACGACACGTTTCTCGATAGGGTACACCCTCGTTGTTATGCTCAAGCAATGCTGCAACACCACTTGAGCAGCCATAGCGTGTTGCCATGTAGGGTACACTAGACGTACTTGTACGCCGTGTTGATTCGGTAGTGGTATCCTCGAAGGATACGATGCTTTAGTGGGGGAGTGTATGCGGCTGACCGTGTGACGATCTCGCCCTTCGTATATCCCCCACGGGTTTCTTCAATTCGCACGGTCAATTCGTCGTGGCCAATGACAATGCCATTGGCGTTCGGCTTGTGAATTTCCGTGACTACACAAGCGACCATTCCACCGAAGGTGTCAACATAGGCTTTGGTGCCTACGCCGTAAGCTGTCGCTTGTTCAATTCGTTCCGCAGTTGTCAGCATGGTTTGATCTCCTTACCCACTAGGGTACACTGGAGCTATTTCAGTTCGTCGTGTCCGTAGGTCTTCGACTCTTGAATCGAAACCCCGTAAACCTTGCCTTCAAAGGCAGCGATGGCAAAGTAGCCATTTGAAGCCATTTGTGCGCCACCATGCGGGCCGGGGATGAGTGGCATCCCAATCTTGCAAAACTCATTGACGTTGTAGATTTGGCCGTCCTTGCGGAACCACACGTCGTCCTCAGTTTCCCAATCTTCAAGCTCATGGGACGCAGGCAAGTCATGCCGATGCAGTAACCTGAAGGGGTTGATGCTCAATCGGTATTCAACCGAATGCACACTTGGCATTGGACCCATCATTGTTTGACGGGTTTTTCTGCTAATCTCGACAGTGGCTCGCAGGGTCATTTCGTTGTCTCGCAGGGTTGAGTGGTTGTTACACACACTAGGGTACACTGGACCTAGCGTTCGCTCGTCAGCATGAGAACACGATGTTCATTGATGCCGTCGATGCTTCCCAATTCAAGGTACAGCGTCACAGTGCCATCAGGGAAGTCGGTAAACTCAATGTTTTGAGTTACCGCAGGCTTGCGGTCGCTGTCGGCCTTGCACGTCAGGACGGCCTTCTGCCCCTTGGCTTCAAGAGTCCAAATCTGAAACTCTCTCAGATCGCCTTTGAGCAGCTTGCCTGTTTGGTGCGATGCGATTGCATCGACCAGCCATGCCGCCCCATGTTCCACAAGGTAGTGGACGCCTTCGGTGAAGTGAACGGCACCAGTCCAGTGACGGAACCATCGTTCGCTGCCAGTGAAATGACCAAGCTCAGAAATATCAATTGTTGCAGACATTTTTTTCTCGCAGGGGTTGAAGGTTGTTCGTAACACCCACTAGGTAACTCAAAACATTGAGTATTGTTCTCTCAGTTTAGCAATGTCGGCAATGAACTTTTTGCGTTCGTTTGCCCGATCTTTTGGTTCAGCGTATCCTGCTGGAACTTGACTTCCGTAGATGCTTTTCCACTCACGGAAGTCGTCCAACAGTCTTTCCAGTTTGTCTTTGATGTTTTTCATACCCACTAGGGTACAATAGACGTAAGGTCTATTGTACCCTAGATTTGAATGCAGGCAGGTGCCAACGAGGGGCATTCGGTCGCATCAGGGCTGGAACCTAATACAGTCGAATGTCCAGCCCCCTCGCTGGCCCTTACCATCGCTCGATTCAGGCTGACAGGATGCCTCCCTGCCAGTTGCCCCGCTGCTCACAGACCTGAATTGATCCGGACGATCACCAGCGATAATGCTGTCCATTGGAGGCAAGAAAATCAGAGCAGTGGGTCTTGCCACCATCAATCATCTCGCACTCGATCTCGATCAGGATGTCAGCGGGTGGTGAGCAGGCGACCCAGTAGTGACCCTGTCCGCACGATTTGTCGATTTCGATTGTCATTGCGTATTCCTAATTCAGAGATTCGAAAAAGTGGCGCACACAATGTGCGACACCATCAAGGGTACACTGGACCTCTTCGGCCAATACTTGACGGGCAACGTGATGACCTTGAATTCCCACCCGGCACCGTAGGCCATGCGATACTCGCCAAGCAAGTGGTTTTTCTCTTCCTTGTCCTTCGCATAGTCGCACTGCTCCCATGCCCGGCCATACGCTGGATTGCGGGTCAGGATTTGGTACTTGTAACCCTCTTGCGGGTCGTATGCTTGAGGCCGTGCCATTGTTCTTTCCTTATTCCTTGAGTGAAGATGATTGATCTCAACACCCACTAGGGTACACTGGACGTACCCTAGTGTTGCCTTTCGTTGACTATTTGGGCGGGTACAGGCGTTGACTTCGATGCGGGATGGTCGCATTTTTCATTTTGTTCTCTCGCAAAAGCCTAGTGGGTTGTTACACCCACTAGGGTACACTGGACCTACAGGACACCGGCATCGACAGGGAACCGAACAGGGAACCGAACGAAGTCAATCACTTCTTCGACCGGAGCGACTTCTTCGACCGTCACCTTGACGCTCGTTGCGCCGCTCTTGGTCTTCTTCGGCAGAGCCTTGGTGACTTCCCGAACGTGCGCCATCGCTTCGTCGATGTTCTTCACACGGTCGGCAACCAACTCTTCGCCCTTGGCACTGAGTTCGAGGGCTTCGGTCATTGCTTCGACCAGCAATTTCTTTGCCAGTTCCCGCATGAAGCCAGCCTTCTCCATGACGAGGGCCAAGGTCGGCAGAAGCGGAATGTCCACGGTCGGCGTGTAATCCGAATCCTCACCCTTCTTCACCGTGCCTTTAACTCGCAAGGTGATCGTGGTGTCGATGTTGTGAACACCGGGAGTTGCCTTGAACTCCTTCGTGTCCTTTTCCAGAGCCTTGGAAATCGCAAGTTTCGTGAGGTTGTCCATTGTCGTTTCTTTCGCAGGGGGTTGAGTGATCGTTACACCGTCTAGGGTACACTGGACCTAGTAGTTCACTTCTTTGATGTCGCCAATGTTTTCGCCCGGACGCAGATGCCGGGCAAGGCTGGCGGCATCGTTCTTGTCGGTCGCACTGACAAGAACGGTTCGATGATTGAATCCCTTGGAATCGTAGTCGTAGTGGTCATTGAAGGCATTAGGGAAAGAAGGCAGGGCAATAAGGTATTTTTTCTTCACCGCAGGTTCTCCTAAAAAAGAAAAGAATGTAATCGACCCGACTCTCTATGCCGGTGGACAGGATGATCGGAATGTCACGGTTACGCTGTTACACCCAATAGGGTACACTGGACCTATCCCCACAGTTGGGTCACGTCGTCCAAGTCGTATTTCTCGATGTAATGACTCACTGCATCCTTCACTTCTTCAGGGAAGTAGCGTTCGATGGCATCGCTGTCTTCTTGCCCGGCCCCTTCGTTCCAAGTGATGGCAGTCCTCTTCAGGAACTCAGCTTTGAATACTACCAGCCATTCTTGTTCGTTCATCGCATTGCCTTTCGTTAGGGTTGTGCCAGCTAGGGTACAATAGACCTAAACAAAATGAAAAAAGAAAAACCGAAGGGCGTCCCCTTCGGTCTTCGATGCACTATGCAACAGCAAGTGACTGACTTTCGCCCGTCCAGTCGTTTCGGCACTGCCCTTCTTCGTCCGATCAGACTCAGTGTGGCCACACTGATTCAGAGTGATTTATTGTGGGAGGGGCTTACCCTCTTGCCTTCACACTCTGTCTGACCGGCTTATTCCGGGTCGATCCTCGATTGTTTTCGCAGCGAGGATGCTTTCTGTGCTTACTCCTGTGGCTCTCGGCGTTCCACCCGTGCAGGGTGTTGTAATTTGCGATTACACCGGCTAGGGTACAATAGACCTGACTTTCTTCCCCATACTCCCTATGGAGAAGGGTATGCAATAGTCAGTATAAGTCAGGACTCGACAGCATCAGTCCATATTCGACCATTCCAGACCTGAACATTGCCGCCGCAGATGGAACGCCTGTAATACACTGCGTTATTCCACCAATAGTTGTGACTTATTTTGACTTCACCACCCATTGTGGTACGCATCCCGAAGTTCTGCCAAGGAAAAAGTCATGTCTCGCTGACCTTCATTGGCGTCTTCGTTGCGAAAGTAGTAATAGCCCCTTGCACGTTGCTTCAATCGCCAGCCGCAAGAGTCAATGTAGCGAATGCACTCATCAACCTTGACAACCTCGGCAACATCGGTGGTCGTTACTCCCTTCACAAGTTGTCGTTCAATGCTCATCATGATCTCCCTATGGGGTGCAATGTTGTCTTCACACCCCATAGGGTACACTGGAGCTACAATTTCCACTTTTTGGGCAGTGCCACTTGGTAAACCTTGGCTTGAGCCTCGGCCACGAAGTAGCTGGCGGGGATGTATGCCACCATCTTCTTGCGTCCGTCGCCGGGATCACGCTGGACCTTCAATTCCAGCTTCAATCCGTGGGCATAGTAGCGGAGAGTCGAACTCACCGCACCATGCGTGAAACCTTCTTGTCGTGCCTTCTCTGTCATCTTGATAACGGTATCCTTGGCAAGCTGCGTCGGAACCATCACAACCGTATGGCGATCAGCCAGCAGCACGGCGTATTCCTTAGCATCGCCAAACATATCCCGGCCCAGCTTGTTCTTCGGATCATTCCAACCGAAGAACTTGTCGTAGACCTCAAACAGAAGGTCTTCGCCGACTTCTCGGTATTTGATCTGAAGCGCAACTCGGCCCGAAGGATAGGCGATCCAACGGTCAACCTTTCGTTCTTTGTCTTCGTACTCAGTCGCATCAGCGATGGGCAGGCCCACCTGATCTTTCAATGCAACAGCAATCTGCCGTTCACGTTCTTTGCCGTGACGAACACGGGTTCGGGGATCAAGACTTCCGGGGCGGCGTGCAATCGCATTCATTGTATCTCCTCTTCGTTCTTGGAACACCCGGTAGGGTACACTGGACCTCGCAAGGTGAGCCGCCCGAAGGCGGCACACGGTTAGGCACTGATGAGTTGCAGAAGTTCGTCCTTCTTCCTCAACCCGACAACCCGCTGTCCTGCTTCCCCGCCCTTGAAGACGATCAAAGTAGGAATTGCAGTGATGCCATAGTGGGCAGCAATTTCGGGTTCCTCGGTTATATCCACCGTCACAACCTTGGCCCCCGTCGCAGCCACTTCTTTCAAGATCGGTTTCAACGCCACGCATGGAGCGCAGTAGTTTGCCCAGAAGTCAACCAGCACGGGTTCAGGCGAGTTTAACACCTGTTCAGTAAAGTTCTTCAATCCAACAGCGTTCATTTTCCACCAGCCTTTCACAAGTTGTAAACCAAGAGAACCCGGCGATGTTTTGGTTCATCGCCGGGTTCCGTTTTTTATTCCATCAAGTCTAACAGTGCCGGTTTCCGCTTTCGGAAGTAGGCAGTCAGAACACGACTTAGGAACTGACTCTCGCCACGCCGGGCATCGCTGGCAATGTGATGCCAGATGAAGCCGGGGTTTTGATAGCCACCCACCACAATCGCCTTCCAGAGTAAGCTGGGGACGAAATATGGCCCATCGTCTTCGAGCATGTGTTGTAGCAGATGCTCGACCCCTAGTGGCTCTTTCAGTGGATCATCGGACGTGATGCCGAAGTAACACGCCCAGCAGTCTCCCGGCCCCGGAGCAATAGGCTTGGGGCCTTCAACTAACTCCACAACCTTCCACGGCGATTGCTCAGTGGGCTTGTCAGCTTTATCCACTTGCAACCCGTTGCGAATCACATGCTCCCCGAACCCCTTGATGTATTTCAACACCATGCGGTCCAGCTTGCGTTTCTTCGCCTCGACTTCCTTCACCCCACGTTGCGGCGTCAACACCTTGCCTTCAGCATTGACCCGGACGCCATCCTCAAAGATGCCGTCCCCGATGTACCAGATGTTGTTTTTCTGATTCACCCGTGCTGGACCATATCGGTTGATGCGGTCCTTTGTGGTCACAGAACGCCAACCGCCCGTGTCCAGTTGGTACACCCCACTCTTGAAGATGTAGACGACGATGGTATCGTGAAGTTTCACGCCCAGCGTCTTGTCGTCCACCTTCACCAGATAAGTGTTGTTTTCCAACGGCTTCTTTTCTTTGCCCTTCAGCTTCGCCAGCCCTTCCTCATAAGAGAGGCGACGAATACCAGCCGGGCCAACATTCGTTCCGACTGCAAATCCACTCATGATTTTTTCCTCGCATTCAAGGATGTTGTGGTCAACACCCTCTAGGGTACACTAGACCTAAAAGCCGCCCAGGGATTCTCATTTGGGTATCGCTATTGCTCGGCTAGGCCAAGCACCCTATAGGGCAGGGACAATTCCCTGCCCCGCAGAAAACTCCCAAGGGTCACGCTGCTTTGATAGGACGACCACGCTTCAGTTCGACGCTTTTTCCGCCGACTTCATCACGTTTGACGTACTTGCTCAGAGTCGGCAAGCTAATGCTCACGTCCCGATGCTTGCCGCCAACCGTCACGCCTTCGGCGTTAAGGACTTCCCGGCCCTTCAACAACCCGTGCCGACGCACGATCACCTTGAAGGCACGGATGAAACCGGCACTGTACTGCTCAGGACGGCCACGACCAACAACCACAACTTCACTTGACTTGCTCATTCGATCTCTCCGAAACAGGGTTTTGAAACACTCACCAGCACACCCACTAGGGTACACTGGACCTAGTTTGGCAGCACTAGCCGCCAGTCTTCACCGATCTCATTCTTCCGGGGTGTTGAGAAGGCAATCGCTTCAGCTTGTGCCGTTGGCACGTTGAGCTTCAACAATAGTTCCTGTAATCCCCTTGGCCCTTCGCCACCATAACCCCACAACAACCCGCCGAAGCGTGCAGTGCCGTTCTCTCCGACAACTAGCACCGCTTCATGGCTCGTGTTGTACCGGCCAAAGTAGCGATAGCCCCGCACCAACTTGATCTTGCCGAGTTTCTCGATCCTTGCGAATCGGTCACGGCACATCTTTGTTGAATAGTCATATCTCAGTCGCATGATTCACTTCCTCGCAAAGTTCCAGTGGGCTGTTACACCCACTAGGGTACACTGGACCTAATAAACCACCTTACTTCCCCACTTCGATCCCCTTGCAACCCCGGCGATCAACGTCTCGTCACCCAACCGTTTTGCGACACGGGAAAGCGACTTCCGAATGTCGTCAATGTGATCTTGGATCAGAACCTTACTTCCACCATACTTCGCCTTCAAATCCTTCATCACCATCCCATCGACACGATCCGACACCATTTCCTTGGACTTCCGTAACCGCTTCGCCAACCCAAGATGACTTGGGTTCCCGGTGTGATCCCACTGCCAGTCGGCGGCAGTCGCCATCACTTCCAACTCTTTCACCAACAAATCCTTGTACTCGGATAAGTCGGCATCGGCATCGGTATCCGGGCGGGCTTGCACAGTCTCAGCGAAGCCGTTTTCTTTCTGGCTGAACTGAGTGACGCCGCCACCATAGCGAAACCTCATGGCATCACTCACCCGGTAGAACGCTGCCTTCATAACGACGTGCCGTAAGTTCTCCACCAGTTCGGCATCCGTCTTCGACGCTTCCTTGGCACGAATCACAGCACCAGCAAACGCCCCTTCCTTCGCCTGAAGAATGATGTCGCTAGTCACGTCAGTCACAACCTCTTCCAGCAAACCATTCTTCGTCCGGGCAAACTCACTGGCTCGGCTACTGGCAACCCCGGCAATCACGCCCATCCAGTTGTGCCTTGCGCCCAGCACCTTCGCCAACTCTTCGTTCAACGCAGCTTCGAGTTCTTTCATGATTTCTCCAGTTCGAGTTCGTTCTTGACACCAGCTAGGGTACACTGGACCTACTGCATTCCCCACGGCCTCTGCAGGAACAAATGATGCGACGATTGTGGGATATTGCTGCCCTTAGCCAACTTTCGTCCTGCTTCCATGTCTCATTCTTCAAATATGACGCTTACAAAAATCATTGAAAGTCCTCGTTCATGTCGTCGTGTTCGGATTCCCAGCCTTCACATTCACGCTGTAAGGCTCGTTCGGCCTCGACAATGTGCGGCGTTTGAAACAGAATTACATCTGTCTCCGCAGGAGTTTCATTCATCAGGAATGGTCCATCGTCATCTTGGATCACATACCACATTCGACTTCTCCCGTTAGGTGACACCCACTAGGGTACACTGGACCTACATCTGCCTTCGCAGCCGGGCCGCTTCTTTGTGAGTCAAGAAATCCGGGATGATGGCTTGGGGTGAATAAAACCCA